>Ga0082212_10005455_pt1 | contig 17331 bp, 15 predicted proteins | sample TergutNt197P3_FD_71548 | JGI IMG/M metagenome (GOLD analysis project Ga0082212, IMG submission 71548) | Neocapritermes taracua P3 segment gut microbial communities from Petit-Saut dam, French Guiana - Nt197 P3 | ecosystem: Host-associated > Arthropoda: Insects > Digestive system > Gut ... | reverse complement strand
GCACTATTGGCAGCGCGAAAAGCCCGGCAGTTTAGCAGAGGTTGATTATGTAGTTCAATGCAATGCCTGTATTGTTCCTGTAGAAGTGAAAGCAGGAACGAAAGGAAGCATGCAGAGCATGTTTCAGTTTATGTCCGAAAAAAACAGCGCTTACGGGATTCGTTGCTCTATGGAAAATTTCGGCGAATTTCAAAATATTAAAATCTATCCCTTGTATGCAGCGGGGAGGATTGGAAATAATTCGTAAATAAATAAAAGAATAATTTTTCGAGCTATGTTGAGAAACGGATCGGATGTATAATCAGCCAAAAATTGCAACCGAAATTACAGTAATATTCGTTGCAATTTAAAAATATTTTGTACCTTTGTCATTACAAAAGCATTTGTTAGCATATTGAAATTCTATAATAGAGAAAAAGAAACTGCCTTGCTGGAAGAAATCGAGCAAAAGTCATTGGAAACTTCGCAAATGACCTTTGTCGTTGGGCGCAGGCGTATCGGTAAAACAGCCTTACTTACAAATGTTTTTGCGAACAAAACAACTCTTTACTTTTTTGTTGAGAAAAAAAACGAAATCCTGCTGTGTGATGAATTTAAGGAAGAAATCCAACATAAATTAGGCATAACCGTTTACGGTGAAATGCGAAGTTTCAAAGATATATTCGGTTATTTAATGGATTTATCTAAAAATCGGCACTTTACGCTGATAATTGACGAATTTCAGGAGTTTAAGAACATAAATTCTGCCATTTACAGCGAGATGCAGCATGTTTGGGATAAAAATAAGGATACAGGTAAAATGAATCTGATTCTCTGTGGATCGATTTATTCTTTGATGAATAAAATTTTTCAAGATTCAAAAGAGCCGCTTTTCGGCAGAGCAACTGCTCGTTTGCAGGTTAAACAGTTCGATATCCAAACAATTAAAGAAATTTTGAAAGATTATTCTCCTGGGTTTTCAAATGAAGATTTGTTGGCGTTCTACCTTTTTACGGGCGGAGTTGCCAAATATGTAGAGTTATTGGTCGGAGTAAAAGCATTTACATTGAAGAAAATAATAAATGAGATAGTTTCCGAAAAATCTCTGTTTCTTGAAGAAGGAAGGAATGTGCTGATTGAAGAATTTGGCAAAGACTACGGCAACTATTTTTCTATTTTGATGCTGATTGCTTCCTCCAAAACATCGCGCTCAGAAATGGAGTCCATTATGAATATCAGTGTCGGCGGGTTTTTGGATAAATTAGAAAATGAGTTCGGTCTCATAGCTAAAGTGCGTCCCATCCTTTCAAAACCTGCCGGGAAAAATGTAAAATATAGAATTAATGATAATTTTCTGAACTTTTGGTTTCGGTTTATTTACAAGTATCGCGGCGCTGTTGAGATGGGAAATTTCGATTACGTTAAAAATATTATTTATCGCGATTACCAAACATACAGCGGTCTTATTTTAGAGCGTTATTTTAGAGAAAAAATAATGAGTGAAGAAAATCTTTCAAAAATTGGCTCGTACTGGGAAAGCAAAAATAAAAACGAAATTGATATTGTTGGATTGAACGAATATGAAAAAACAGCCATCATTGCTGAGGTGAAGCGTAATGCAGATAATATTAATTTATACGATCTGCGAAATAAAGCAAACAATCTTGTAAAACAGCTTTCAAACTATAATATTGAATATCGCGCTTTGTCGATGGACAATATGTGAATAACAAAATTTCATACAATTACCGAAAACGTTTCATTAGTCACTCGTCGTCCGTTACCTCCTACTCTCCGCTATTCTCTTCATAGCGATGCTGCTCTATCTCAGAATCGCCGGTAAATTCAACATTATCGACAAACCCAACGAGCGGAGCATATCTCATCTCAAAGTATCGGCAGGTTACGCGGCAGTGCAATCTATCATTTGCTTCATTATCACAACTTTATACTATTGGTTTCCTTCTGTGGTATGGCCTGCCGGAATGGGTATTTTGCTTGTATGTACTTTGGTTTATTTAAAGAGTAAAAGGGGCAATTGGGAATCTAAAAATCGAAATCCTTAAACCATAAAATAACTTAGTAAGTTATTTTCACGAAGTCTGTGGGTTATTTTCATAACTTAGTAAGTTATAAGAGCAAAACAGAGTGTTGTTTTTGCGAATGAGGTAAAAAAATAGCCGGTTTTCTTTCGGGAAAACCGGCTATCACATTTAAACCATCCGGTTCAGGTTACTTTATCATTTCTAAATAAATCCACTTTATGTAAATCTATCGAGAGGTCATTATTTGCACATATACAGGTCATTATTTGCACATATTACCGCAAGCTACGCTTTGTTTGCACGGTTATTGATGTGAAATCCCCACTTGATTTGCGATGAACCTTCCACAGAATAATAATAATTTTTCTCCTCCATTTATAATGTAATTTTAAAATTTATTTTTAATTTTGCATTGTAAATAAAAGAAAAAACAATGTACTTTCATAGAAATATAGCTGAGTTAATTTTAGCAGACTTGAAAAATTTTCCTGTTGTAGCGCTATTGGGTGCACGTCAAACAGGAAAATCTACGCTCGTGAAACATATTCTCGGACAGCGAGGCGATTGTATTTATCTTGATTTGGAACGTCCGTCGGATTTGGCTAAATTAGAAGATGCGGAATTGTTTTTTACTTCACAAAAAGATAAACTCATTTGTATAGATGAAATTCAGCGTAGACCTGAACTTTTTCCCTTGTTGCGTTCATTAACAGACGAATGGAACAGGAATGGCGCGTTTCTGATTTTAGGTTCGGCCTCACGCGACTTGTTGCGGCAAGGCACCGAAACGCTTGCCGGACGGATAGCGTATCAAAAACTTACGCCTTTTCTTTGGGATGAAATAAAAGAGGTTTATCCGCTTGAACAGTATATTTCCAAAGGCGGCTTCCCGCGTAGCTTAATCACTGCTTCAGACGAAATTTCGTTGCGTTGGCGCGAAAATTTTATATCTACATTTTTGGAACGTGATCTTTTACAATGGCGGGGATTTGCGACGCCTGCCATGCGACGCCTTTGGACGATGCTCGCTCATTGCAACGGACAAACTGCCGATTATTCGGCATTGTCGAAATCGCTTGGAGTTTCAAATGTTACGGTTAAGAATTACATTGATTTGCTGGAGGAAACTTTTATGCTAAAAACAGTATCTCCCTATATTTCAAATCTAAGGAAACGGCTTGTAAAATCGCCAAAGATTTATCTGAACGATTCTGGACTGACCACAGCGCTACTTGGGTTAAGCAACTATGAATCAATACTTGGCCACCCTTCATTCGGTTCGCTTTGGGAACAGATTGTCTTAAGCAATCTTCATGGAACTTTTCCTGACGCGGAATTTTATTATTACCGTACAACCAATGGAGCCGAAATAGATTTTGTGATGAAAATCCGAAACCGCATTTTTGCCATAGAATGTAAGGCAGGGCTATCTCCTTCGCTGTCAACAGGAAATTATAACGCGATTGAAGACATTTCGCCTGAGAAAACATACCTTGTTTCACCTGTGAATGAAGGCAAAGGTTGGATCATGAAAAACAACATTGAACTTATTTCATTGTCGGAAATATCGAAGATAACCCGTAAATAAAAAAATGACCCTCCTCATTACAGGCATTCATGGCTTTACCGGTTCTAATCTTGTTCGATCCTAAAAAATACATATTTCAAGTAATTATTGATTATAAAAAATGAAAAAATATTCTAATTATTGCCCCTAATTATTTAAAAAAACACTATCTTTGTCGTTGAAAGACAGTATAAAGATAGCAAAAAAAAGATGAGTCAAGGATATTTGCATCGAAAAATTGACAAGGATCTAAAGGCATGGAAAGAATCCAAACAACGTAAACCGCTCTTGCTACGTGGTGCCCGTCAAGTTGGTAAATCATCCAGTGTAAGGGAATTGAGTAAGCAATTCGATTACTTTATAGAAATAAATTTTGATAAAGAAGAAAGCAAAGATGCAAAAATTATTTTTGAACGACATTCTTCACCCAAACCAATATGTAATGAACTATCTGTTATTTATGCAATACCGATAGAAGCCGGTCGTACTTTATTATTTTTAGATGAAATTCAATCATGTCTTCCGGCAATTTCTGCCTTGAGGTATTTTTACGAAGAATTTCCAGAATTACATGTTATTGCTGCGGGCTCATTGTTGGAATTTGCTTTACAGGAATTGCCCTCGTTTGGAGTCGGCAGGATACGTTCGATGTATATGTATCCGTTTTCATTCGAGGAATATTTACGTGCCATACAATTGAACATACTTGCCGACCGTTTGCAGAATGCTTCACCTGAATATCCCCTGTCGGAGGTAATACATAATAAATGCTTACAGCAGTTGGTCGAGTTTATTCTCATTGGCGGAATGCCCGAAGTAGTATCGACTTATGTTCGCAATGGATCATTATTAGAATGTCAACAAATCTTAGACGATTTAATTATTTCATTTTACGCAGATTTTTCGAAGTATAAGGAACGTGTGCCAACTTCACGATTGCGCGATGTATTTTCGTCAGTTATCATGCAGGCCGGTAGTAAATTCACTTATTCTAAAGTATTGACAGAAGCCAATCATGGACAAATTAAGCAAAGTGTTAGCTTATTGGAACTTGCCGGCTTAATATATCCCATAACCCATACATCGTCAAATGGCATTCCATTGGCAGCAGAAACAAATCCCAAACATCGCAAATACTTGATTTTAGATACAGGCATTTATCAACGTTTTCTACGATTGGAAGTCGCTCAAATCCTTTTGGACGGTAGTTTGACACAGATCAACAAGGGCGCTTTAGCCGAAATGTTTGTTGGAACGGAATTGGTAAAGTCGCAGAACAACCGCCTGCCCGCCGAACTGCACTATTGGCAGCGCGAAAAGCCCGGCAGTTTGGCAGAGGTTGATTATGTAGTGCAACGCAATGCCGCTATTGTTCCCGTAGAAGTGAAAGCCGGTACGAAAGGAAGCATGCAGAGCATGTTTCAGTTTATGTCCGAAAAAAACAGCGCTTACGGGATTCGTTGCTCCATGGAAAATTTCGGCGAATTTCAAAATATTAAAATCTATCCCTTGTATGCAGCGGGGAAGATTGGAAATAATTCGTAAATAAAAAACGAACCTCCTCATTACCCGTATTCACGGCTTTGTTTGATATAGGGGCGCCACAGTCCAAGACCCAATGATCAAGAAGCCTTCTCTTTGGATGATATTGAAACCGGTTTTAGAAACGAAATACCGCTTTGGCTGTTTGGTTTTTTATATTGAAATATTATCCAAGTGTCATCCACCGCTGTGAAATTTTCAAGTTTTTTTCTCCAACTCAGGATAGACGATTCGCGAATGATAGACCGAGAGCAGACGGTCAACAAAGACATTTTTGATGTCTGTAATGTTCTTGAACGTTAGAGGGGATTCTTTCAATAAGCCATCGGTTATCTGCGTATCAATAATCCGGTTGACTAATTGTCTGATCGATTCTTCCGTATATTCTTTCAGGCTGCGGGAGGCGGCTTCTACCGAATCCGCCATCATCAGAATCGCAGTCTCTTTTGTGTCGGGATTATCCCCCGCATACGCAAAGGCTTCTTCATCTATTTCCGCATCGGGAAACTGATTACGGAACGAATTATAGAAATACTTGGCTTTCCCCGCACCGTGATGCGTCTTGATAAACTTGACCAAGGCTTGCGGAAGATTGTGTTTCCCTGCCGTTTTCACACCTTCCGGAACGTGACTGGTGATTATACGGGCGCTTTGTTCGAGACTCAGGTTTTCGTGCGGGTCGTAACCTTCGACTTTGTTTTCCACGAAAAACTGGGGATTTTTCATCTTTCCCAAATCGTGATACAAAGCGCCCGTACGAATCAGTTGCGGATTGGCATTCACTTTTGTCGCCGCCGCAACCCCCAACATGGAAACTTGAAGCGAATGTTGAAAAGTTCCCGGGCAACTTTCAGCCAATTCCCTCAATAGCGGCATATTGATATCGGATAGTTCTACCAATGTGATATTGGAAATGTATCCGAAAGCTTTTTCAAGGATATAGATAAACGGATAAGTAAACAAGACAAAAAGGAAATTGATTCCGAAATATACAAGCATACGTTCGTTGACTTTTGAAAAGCCGCCTTCCTGAAACAATAACAATCCCAGATAAACCAATATATAGGCGACAAAGATGTATAATGCGCACTTCATCAGTTCGGAACGTCGGGACAAATCTTTCAGGACATATAAGGCAACCCAGCAAACAATCAATTGCATCAAAACAAATTCGAAAGACAAGGGGGTCAGCAACGAGCACATGAGAACCGTTACCAAATGCGTCATCTGCCCTGTTCGGGAATCAAAAAAGGTGCGGACGACAATCGGTATTATGGCATAAGGAATAATATAGATACTGAAAAGATTGTATGAGACGCATATTTCCGTCAGTAAGGTGAAGAGCGTTACTATGAAAAGCGAGAAAACAAGGTCCTTTTTCTTCGCATAGATTTTTTTTCTGAAATAATAGAAATAGAAAAAATAACAGGCAATCAAACCGCCGATAAGGATTATCGTCCCTACCCATAATCCCACTTGCCGGTTCACCGTCCCTGCCTGTTTATCATAGTTCAGCTTCAATGAACGGAGTACATTGTAAATCGATTCATCGATGATTTCACCCCTGTCAACAATTTTTACGTCCGCCTGCACCATCCCGATGGACGGCGACAATTTCTTCAAGGACTCCTGCTTTACTTTTTCCGTCATCGCTTCGTCGAACTCCAAATTCTCGCGAAGATAATTATCCGGTATTAATTTACGTAACTCCTCCGCATTCAAATAATAAGGACAATTATCCAACAAATAGGAATAAGCCGTCCGTATCGTAAAAAACGTTTTCACAACATGGGGTTCCGCCATGTTATCATGCAAAATCATCAGGTGGGTATAATTATTATCCTGTAAATTCTGATAATCGTTTGCGCTTATAATGCCGGTATTGTAAATCTTCGCCAGCGCACCGTCCAAATATTTTTTATACTCCGCGGCATTAGGTAAAAATCCATACTGTCTGAAATTATCATTGAACTGTTGAATTTGCCTGCGTTCTACTTCTTCATTCTTTTGATAATAAGGAAACGAATGAGCTTGAATGGAATCCTGCTCCTTCTTAATCTCAGCATCGGTCTTATAAATAGGAAAATCGAAAGGGGCAATCAGCAAGCCGTATTGCCAGGGGCGTCCTTCGGTGAAAGAATAGCTGAATTTTCCTTCGCGCGGGAAGAAGAACAAAACGAGTAAGCCCACGATAATAAAATAGATATACTTTGGTATAGCAAACGATTTACTCTTCATACACTTAATAATTTTCGCTAAATTTAGTAATAAAAAAAGAAATATGCGTACTTTTGCAAAAAATATTCTTTTATTGCATGTTAAATAAGAAAATCAGGGTTCGTTTTGCACCCAGTCCAACCGGTCCGCTACATATCGGAGGTGTTCGAACCGCTTTATACAACTACCTCTTTGCAAAAAAACACAAAGGCGACTATATCCTCCGAATCGAAGACACCGATTCCCAACGTTTCGTACCCGGAGCGGAAAAATACATCATCGATTCGCTCAGTTGGGTGGGAATCACTTTCGACGAAGGTCCGCACACAGGCGGGAAATATGCACCCTACCGGCAATCGGAACGGAAAAGCATATATGAACGTTATGTGAATCAATTATTGGACAATCATTTGGCGTACATTGCCTTTGACACGCCCGAAGAATTGGAAGCCAAACGAACGGCAATTCCAAATTTTCAATATGACGCCTCCACGCGTTTGTTGATGCGCAATTCCCTTACATTATCTCCGGAAGAAACCCAAGCGTTGATGGACGCAGGCACGCCATATACCGTTCGTATCCGCATTGAATCCGGTCAAACCGTTTGCGTTCCCGATTTGATTCGAGGGGAAATACATGTAAACTCATCCATTATTGACGATAAAGTATTATATAAATCATCCGACGGACTACCAACCTACCACTTAGCAAATGTTGTGGACGATTATTTAATGGAAATCACGCATGTCATTCGCGGGGAAGAATGGTTGCCGTCGGCGCCTTTGCACGTCATTTTGTACCGGTATTTGGGATGGGAAAATACGCAACCGGCTTTTGCCCACCTGCCTTTGTTACTCAAACCGGAAGGCAACGGAAAGTTGAGCAAGCGCGACGGCGACCGCTTGGGATTTCCCGTTTTCCCTTTGCAGTGGAACGACCCGAAAACGGGGGAAACAGCATCGGGATATCGTGAAGCCGGATATTTGCCTGAGGCGCTTCTGAATTTCCTTGCTTTGTTGGGATGGAATCCGGGAGACGACAGGGAAATTTTTTCCATACAAGAACTCATCGATTTGTTCTCTTTTGAGCAATGCAGCAAGAGCGGAGCAAAGTTCGATTATAAAAAAAGCGAATGGTTCAACCGCCAATATATTCAACTCGAATCCGACGAAGCTATCGCCGGCCTACTCTTGCCGGTCTTGAACGAAAAAGGAATCGTGGTGCCTTGGAACCAAATAGTGAAAGTTGCCGGATTAGTCAAAGAACGTATTCATTCCACGACCGAACTCTGGAATCAATCCGCTTTCTTTTTCACCGCTCCCGACGCTTATGATGAAAAGACCGTAAGTAAACGGTGGAAAGAAGATTCGCCGGAAAAGATGCAGGCATTGATTTCCGTTCTGCAAACCATCGACGACTTTTCGGCATCAACAACCGAAGTTGCAGTCATGTCGTGGATTGAATCGAACGGTTATCACACCGGCGAAATCATGAACGTTTTCCGTTTGGCATTGGTAGGCGAACCCAAAGGTCCGCATATTTTTGATATAACGGAAATAATAGGTAAGGAAGAAACAATATATCGAATAAAAAAAGCAGTTAAAGAGATAAAAACTAAAAACTAAAAGTTAAGAGTTATGAATTTTTTATCTTTTAGTTTTTATCTTTTATCTTTTAGTTAAAAATGTACTACCTCGCAATCGCCATATATTCGCTCCTTGTTCGCTTGGTTGCGCCTTTCAACAAAAAAGCAAAAAAAATGTTGGCGGGGCAAAGGAAAACATTTTCCATTCTTAGAGAACAATTGAACCCGGATGAATCCTACATCTGGTTTCACGCTGCATCATTGGGTGAATTTGAACAGGGTAGGCCTTTGATGGAAAAAATAAAGCAGGAAAAACCCGCTTATAAAATCTTGCTGACATTCTTTTCCCCGTCGGGATACGAGGTTCGGAAAGATTACCCCGGAGCAGATATTGTCTGCTACCTCCCTTTCGACCATTATTGGAATGCACGGAAATTCCTCCTGTTAGTCAAACCGGTAATGGCTATTTTCATCAAATATGAATTTTGGATGAATTACCTGAACCAACTGAAACGTTTGCAAATCCCTACCTACATCATTTCCGCCGTATTCAGGCCAAAACAAATCTTCTTCCGTTGGTATGCCTACCGGTACCGGAAGGTCTTAAACAATTTCAAATGGTTTTTCGTACAAGACCAATCCTCGTTGGAGCTGTTAAAACGGTTCAATCATCACAATGTAACCGTCGCCGGTGATACGCGTTTCGACCGCGTATATGAAATATTCGAACAGCGAAAAGACCTGCCGCTTATAGAGAAATTTGTGAATCAAACGGAAAGCGACAAAAGAATTGTTTTTGTTGCAGGCAGCACATGGATGAAAGATGAGGCGGTATTTATTCCGTATTTCAACCGGCATCCCGAAATCAAATTGATTATTGCGACGCATGAAATCAACGAAAAACGAATCGAGACATTGACAAGCCGTCTTTCCCGTCCCGTAGTACGCTATTCCCAAGCAAATGAAAGTACGGTCGGCGACGCCGGTTGCCTGATTATTGATTGTATCGGCTTGCTTTCTTCGATTTATCGCTATGGCGATATAGCATACGTAGGCGGCGGATTCGGGAAAGGCATTCACAATACCCTTGAAGCTGCTGTTTATGGAATCCCCGTCTTATTTGGTCCCCGATACCAAAGATTCAAAGAAGCGGAACAACTAATCGCCTGCAAAGGCGCTTCCACTGTTACAAGCGAAGAAGATTTTTCTTCCCTTATGGACAATTTTCTTTCTTACCCCAATTTGATTCGTGAGGACGGAAAAAACGCCAAGGAGTACGTTACCGGTAAGCTTGGCGCTACAAACAAAATTTATGAAAAACTTGTATTGGGAACTAAAAACTAAAAGTTAGGTTTTTTTAGTTTTTAGTTCTTATTTATACCACTCCGCATACATCAAATAATTGTGTGCGATTTTCCGATTGATTTCCTTTGCCTGTTCCGGATCGATTTTTTTGATAAACTTCGCGGGTGTTCCTCCGTAAATGCAGCCCGGTTCAACCTTTGTTCCTCCGAGTACCACCGAGCCGGCGGCAACCAAAGCGCCTTCGCCGACCACCGCATGATCCAGCACTACCGCATTCATACCGATTAAGGCTCCGTTTTCAATCTTTGCTCCGTGGATCGTCACATTATGCCCGATGCTGACATCGTCGCCGATTTCGGCAACCGATTTCTCATACAAGGTATGGACAACCGTACCGTCCTGAATATTCACCCGCTTCCCTATTCGTATCGAATTAACATCCCCCCGCAGGACAGTATTAAACCAGATACTTGAGTCTTCACCGATAACCACATCGCCGATAATCGTTGCATTATCGGCTAAATATACATTCTCCCCTATAATTGGAGTAAATCCCCGTACCGATTTGATTAACGCCATGCTTACTTTATCTCTTTTTTAATTTTTCCGATTCCTGCCGAAATAATCCGCTTCGATTTCGGGTCATCTTTATAAATTATAGAACCGACGCCTTGTGTCCTGCCTTCAAAAAAATCCACAGGATTACACTGAATAGAACCGACTCCTCCAACCTTTGCATATACAGTATCGGAAAGCAGTTCCATTGCATCTATTTTCCCTACGCCTGCCGTCTCGAGATGCACATTGCCCGCTTTCCCCGATACCCTGGCTAAACCAACGCCTTCGGTACGGACAGTCAGTGAATTTACATACAAACTATCGGCATAAAAGTTACCGACACCCTTGATTCTGACTGTCAACATGCCGCCCGTAAATGCCCGATTGATACGAAAATTTCCCGTCGAACCCATCAGAACAGTACTTAATTCCTTCGTTCGTAATGTGATCTTTAGATTATTGTCACATCTTAACCAATTATGAGCGGATAGAATCAATTTTCCGTCTATCAGTTCATATCTGACTTCTTCGACTAAGTTTTCATCACCACTTATTTCAATAGACGGAAATTCGTCTTCGGTCTGTTCTATCTCAAAGTCCGCACACAAAAAATTAGACGTTTTTTCTACAGCCCTAATCGCTTCGTCAAAATCAATGGTTTTTTGCGTTAAAATATTGTTTCCTTTAATTGCATAATTATTCGAAATATTCGACCATTTCCATCCCTTATACCAACCGTTTTTGTAAAACCGGGAACCGGAAGATAAAAATAGCGCCAAAGCCAGTATCCAGACTATGAGAAATGTCCATATCACCGGCCGGTTCAAAGGTTTTAACTTGGCAAAATAGGCAATCAGGCCATAAACCAAAGCGACAACAGGGATGCCTATCAGCAATAGAGAAGTAACCGTTAACAGAACCGGATTACCGACTATTAATAATGAGGGCGCTGCGCCCAATATACTACCGCCTGCTCCAAATATGACTGCTATTACTACAATAACAATTATAAATAAAGCAAACAGTAAAGGCAATCCAAACAGGCACCCAACGCCAACCAAACATACTTTCATCAAGCCGACAATCAAATCAATAAATCCGGCCAAACATCCTTTGTTTTCACTTGCAACGGCCGGCTCCGCTTCTGCGGCGACCGTTTTGCCAATGTTTTCCACCGTAATCGCTTTGCCCCGCATCCGCAGTTTCTGTTCCGCCGTATTCGCTCCCGGGAAGAAAATCCATGCAACAAGATATAGAGGAACAATCCAAAACGAGGTAGCAAACAGGAGGATGATAAATATTATCCTTACCGCCAACACATCCCATCCGAAATAGGCTGCAATGCCGGAACAAACGCCTCCGAACATTTTGTCGTCTATATTCCGGTAATATTTCTTTTTAGCTTCCTTAGATTCGGAAAAATAGGTTTGCTTATCTTCCTTTTCCGTTTCATCTTGCCCTTCTTCAAAATCATCCGGCTTACCTACCCGAGCAATCACTTCCTCCACCTGTTCAATGGTAATAACCTGATAACCCAAGCGTGTTTTTTCGCTGAGTAACTCTTCTATCCGCGCTTCAAAGTCGGCGAAAATCTCCGATGCCCCTTCCTCTTTCCGAAAATATATCCGGAGGTTACTCAGGTAATTATCCAACAAGCGATAAGCATCTTCATCAATAGTGAATACCCGCCCGTTGAGATTTACAGTTATTGTTTTTTTCATATCTTTATTAAATTTATAATTCTTTTAAATGATTAATTGAATCTGTAACTTCACACCAAGCTTGTTCTAACTCGCTTAAAAATTGTTTCCCCTTAGAAGTCAACTCGTAATATTTACGCGGAGGACCCTGATTCGATTCTATCCATTGATAGGTTAACAAATCAATATTTTTCAATCGTGTCAACAATGGATACAAAGTACCTTCAACAACAATCAACTGGGCTTTTTGCAATAACTGAATAATATCATTGGCATACGCTTTCTGACGATTCAGAATCAACAAAATACAATACTCCAGGATTCCTTTCCGCATTTGAGATTTTACATTATCCACATTCATATACTTTCCTTTTAATTTGTGACAGGTGACGGGTCATTAAATACCGCTACAAAGATATACAATAAAATAGTACCTTGTATAACATAATACTGATATTTAACTATTATTAGTATTATTTAACAAAATAAAAGATAATAGTAATTACAGTTCACGAGTAAATCCCTGTGAACCGGATATATTTAGTTTAAATTCGTCTTGTTGCGCTCCCCTACCTGAAAAGATAAGTAAGATTCACACCCATGACTTGGTGATGAGAGGCTTGGAAAATATCGGCTTTTGTATTATTGAAAATATCCGAAAGGCCATAGTAGTACCTGCCATCTAAAATAAATGAACCGGCTTTCGTTTGAAATTCAAGTCCCATCGTTCCTTTCAGACCATAATCAAATGATTTCTGTACAGGAAAATCGTAGTATGAGGTTTCTCGTTCGGGATCGTTTATTTCTCTTTCAATTTCTTTTTCTCCGATATAATATCCGATTTGAGGACCTAAATTGAATATCAACCGTACCTGTTTCCCTACATTGAAATAGATATGCGTCAGGACAGGTAATTCCAAATAAGCAATGGAGCGGGAATAACGATTTAAATGTACGGTATCCGTCCGTTCTTTCCATCCGCGCTGGGAGTAATTCAATTCAGCCTGAACACCAAAATTTTTCTCTGAAATATATCGTACCGTAATACCTCCCGAGAATTGCCTGAAAGCTTCTTGCGGAACACTCAAGACAGAGTTAAAACCTACTTTTGAAAAAGTAACTCCTCCGTTAATGCCGTATGCCCATTCGGGAGCGAATGTATTCGTCTGGGAATAAACCCTTGCTCCGAAGCATAGAAAAAAAACGAAGGTAACTATTCCGGCGGGTTTCATCTAACAAAATCCTTTGTTATGGAATAATCCGGTTTGTAATTAATAAAATACATATTTGTATTGATAAATCCTCCCCAGTTATTTACCCGCTCAAAATAAAAATCGGTTTGCACGCCATTGTATTTCAAATCATTGACATGCGAATCGAACTGAGAGCCATAGTTATGAATCAAGCGGATAAAATACATTCCCGTATCGTATCCCAACATACTGTATTTGGGAAAAGTATTCGCTAAAGCCCGGGAGTACCATTTATAGAATGTACTGTGAAAAGATTTCACAATTTCCGAAGTCGGATCGGAGTAAAAGAAAGTATAAAAAGTCGTATTTAACCGGAAAAAATCATCGGAATACCTCACGCTGTGCGCTTGCCAGGCCGGATAACCAAAGAATGAAAGTGACAGCGCCGGTTGATTAGCGATGAGTGATTTCAGTTGGATGGTTAATTTGGATAAGGTTTCAGCCGAATCATCGGAAGGCACAACGACATTGTTTTGATTATTACTTAACAAAGCCTGTATATCATTAAAAAAAGTAGCTCCGAACGAAACGGTTTTATACGGTATCCTTTTATCTTGCAACTCCTGTTTAAGTAAACCGGTAAACTCTTTCTGATTGGATGCGCCCGTTTCGTCCGAGACAAAAATAATATTATCCCTGCCATATTTGTTACTGAAAGCCAAAGATGCTTTGGAATACAAATAAGAATGGGGCGTATTTATTTGGTAAACATTTGGATTATAAAAAGGTTCGTTACTTCCGGGCGTAACTGGAATTACGTAAGGAATATCTTTTTCCTTAGCAAATCGAGATAAGAGTTTGATTTGGTCTTCGGAAATACCGCCAATCAACAGATGAACATCCTGCATTTCTTTATTACTTAGGATACCCGGAATGGCTCTCGTGTCGGAGCCAATATCATATATTTGAAAACCTACGTCAATGCCTTCTTTTTTTATTTCCCTCATTGCCAACAGGAAGCCTTCAAAATATTCCACCATCCGTTCCCTGTATTCCCTCCACCCGAAAGGCAGCAGAAGGGCAAGCTTGATATTATTGACTTCCCTCAGAGGATAAACTTGCGATAACAGAGAATTGGTTAAGGAACTGTTCCCGCCTTGAACCGGAGTGGTGACCCGGTTGGTTGGAATCCGGATGGTTTTCCCGATTGAAAAAGTTTTTTCCGATAAGCCCTGATTTGCTGCAATAATGTCTTCGCCTTTCATGTGGTATTTTTGCGAAAGGCCAAATAAAGAATCTTGAGGTTGAATCGTGTGATAAAGATAAGAACTTGATTCTTGCGGAATTTTCAAAACGCCTCCGATACGAATCCCATTCCTGCTTTCCGGATTCAAACGGTAAATCTCCTCTGTAGAAACACTATACATAATGGAAATGGAATACACGGTTTGCCCCTGCTCGATGGTATGCAGAAAAAAGTTATCATCTTGGGTAAAAAAAGTGGCTTCCGGATAAAATGCTTCTTCCGATTTTACGTTATAGATAGATAAAGATAATAGCGTAAGTAAAAAAAGTAAGCGTTTAGACATGATTAAAAAAATATTCAAATTATTTAGCGCAAAGGTAGGAAAAAAAATAATATATTTGTACACATGAAACGAGCCCTGCTTTTTTTGATTGCAACGGGTCTGTTTTCTTCGCTTTCCGCACAATATACGGTAAGCGGAGGAAGCGGCGCTCCGCTCCAAGCGGTGAATAATACACAAAACCGTTTGGAAGTGTATTTATTAAACGGACTTTCCGGCGCCGGCATCCGCTTTACGTCTTCTAACCCCGGAACGCATCAATGGTACCGGTACAGGGAAAATGGAAACAATGCGGTTCCTGTTTCTTCTGTTCAGGAAGGAAATTCGTCTTACATTACCGACATTCAGGACGGATACGGTTATTTTGTCGGTTCGCCGACCGAAGCGCTTCCGCATTATGTTTGGATTATTGATTATAGCAAATACGTTCCCCGTTTCTTTAATTTATGGGCGTCGGAAGAAGAAGATAGATGCACGGATCTGAAAATTAATGCCGATGTGGAAGCCGAGCCGCTTATTTACTATTTTCCTTCCGGAGCCCCCGGCAATCTGATACGGACTTACCATTTACATTACGACACTCAAGTTTGGTCGGAAGAGAACCGGCAGTTTTTACCCAAAGAAATAGATATCGAATGGTCGGGACTGATTTCCGAAAGAGTGATTGACGCTCCATTGCAAAACACTTATTTCACTTTGACCGGCGATCAGTTTGCCGAACATTTCGGTATTTCGCAAGCCATTCGTTCGGACGAATACCGGGCGATTGCGGTAGAAGCGCACGGTATTGCAGAAACAAGCAAAGAACATGCCGATAACGAAATGCACCATGCAGGCGATGCCTTGGGAGGTTCAGCTCCGGTTGAATATACTTTTACGGCTTATGCCAACGAACCCGTTGCTGCACTCTATATATGGAAAATTCTGCAACAAGACAGCATAACAGGCGAAATGACAACAATAGTCCGCTATACCGATAAGTTTCTACGTTATAACTTCGAACGGGAAGGAATTTACCGTATTGAATTGGAAGTTGACGGACAATCAGTCTGCCCGACCTGCTCGGTCTGCGTTGATACGACACAGTTTTTTAATCTCATGATTGATAATACCGTGATAAAAATTCCCAATGCTTTCAGTCCGGGAAGTTCTTTAGGCATTAATGATGAATTGAGAATTGCTTTCACTTCGATAGTTTCGTTCAAAGCGTCTATTTACAATAGTTGGGGAAATTTACTTTTTCAATGGAACGACCCTGCTAAAGGTTGGGACGGCCGTGTGAACGGCAAATTTGTTCCTACTGGCGTGTATTATGTGATTGTGGAGTACAAAGATTCCGCCGGAAGGAACCGAACCGCATCAAAAGCGGTTAATGTTTTACGAGCGAGAAATTGATATAAAAACCGTCATTGCGAATGGCGATGGTGTGTCACCAAACAGCCGGAAATGACAATATATGTATCACGTCATTGCGAACGGAGCGAAGCAATCCAGAAAAATACACTGGATTGCTTCGGGTTTTCGCCCTCGCAATGACGGGAAACTTGTAAATGATAAATAGGATAAAAAAATGAAACGAACGAATTTTTTATTATTATTTTTTGGAACAGGCTTTTTATTGATGCTGGGTTTATTTCTCTTATCCAATAAAGAAGCTGCGATTGAAAATAAGATAACCGTTTCCGAACGGGATTTTTATACTTTAGCGCAAACCAATTCGGTGCCTATCCCTAATCAAGTCGATTTCTGCGGAGAAACCGTTTCTTTAGACCGTTTCGACCTGCGCGAGCGGTTCGACCGTGAAATCAATACATTCACATATCTTCATGGCACAGTCCAACTGTATTTGAAGCGCGCCAACCGTTATTTTCCCATCATAGAACCACTCCTGAGAAAAAATGACATTCCGGACGATTTTAAGTACCTGTGTCTCATTGAAAGTAACTTAGATATACGTGCGATTTCGACGGCGAGTGCAGCCGGATTGTGGCAATTTATGTCGACCACCGGAAAAGAATACGGATTGGAAATTACAACTGAAGTTGATGAACGTT
>Ga0082212_10005454_pt1 | contig 17334 bp, 6 predicted proteins | sample TergutNt197P3_FD_71548 | JGI IMG/M metagenome (GOLD analysis project Ga0082212, IMG submission 71548) | Neocapritermes taracua P3 segment gut microbial communities from Petit-Saut dam, French Guiana - Nt197 P3 | ecosystem: Host-associated > Arthropoda: Insects > Digestive system > Gut ... | reverse complement strand
TTCCCACCGTCCGCAACCTGAACTCCAGTTTCAGGAACGCGGACATTACCTGGACGGTAACCCTCGACTCCACATTGCTGCCCGACGGCGCGACTACCATTCACTTTATCGCGGTGGACAAGGCGGGTAACGCCAGCTACTTTACGCAGCGCACCGTGATACGGAATAATTATCCGCTGATTGACCGGATTACCCTGTACACCGACAACAACGGCATCGGCGCGGCCTATTCCCAGAGCAGCGGCGTGAACGGGGCGTCCATGGAATTCCGCATGGAAGACTACTACAGCGAAATGACGTCTACCATGACCGGCTCGGGGACTGCCCCGTCGACAGTGGATGATTTCGGTTACCTCAATTCAGGCTTTATCTCCAAGAACCGGTACGTCGGGTTCAAGGTAGAAACCCTCTTTGGCAACGGAAACCTGAACTACCGGCTGCAGCATGTCAGGCGTGAAAGGATACCGCTTACCACGACAAACCTTAACGCCATGATCGCCAATAAAGGGTCGGCAAGTCCGACACATTCCAACGTGTACACCGTTGCCTGGAGCGGCGGCCACGGCCCAACGGCCTGGCAACGGCTCGGGGCGGTGTGGGAAAACACCAACGATCCGCCGCCCATCGGCACCCACTTTGTCCTGGGCGATATCAACACGAGTAACACAGCGCTCGACAATTATGTCTCAGGCGATAACAACGCCGCGGTCTGGCGTTACGAGCTGATCCCGGGTTATACCAAGACAACCCCCGCGGGAGGACTGGCGAAAGATGGTGACGGCAACAATCCGGTGGTACTGCCCAACGAACCTGCTAACCCCACGGAATCCGGTCACGGCTTTAACTTCATCGGCACCTGGAATACCGAGTTTAACGGCAGCAGACCGGCCAGTATTTACAACAGTCCCGGCGATCCGCCCAACGATCCTGAAGACACGGCGTTCTTCCTTATAAAAGTATGGGATACCGTGAACACCGATGAGGCCTTCGGCGCGGAAAATATCGGCGAAAACAACATGCTCTACGACGTAGCGGTGGTCGGTTTGAACGTCTTCCTCTACGATGTTACCCGTCCGGAGATTAAACTCTACGACCTGAACCCCTATGCCGAAACGCGTGTTATAGGCAACAACCTTACGCCGGACGCCAGGGATCGCACCATACAGGCCGCCCTTGATCCGACCGGCATTGGCTACAATGTCCTGCGCGGCGGTCTGTTTAACGTCAAATCCGATGCTGACATACGGCTGATTCCTTCCGGCCACATTGAGCCGAGAACCGGTTCGGGGGCACTGAGTACCTCTAGCGGTGCTCCTTCCGGTTTTGTTACTGGCGATGCGGAAGGTACATTACCCGAAGAGAAGTTCCAGTACCATAACGGAACGGGCTGGGTTAATGTTACACGGGACATGGTTTCCGGCAGGGTAATCCTGCGCGGTTATGCCCACGACGATCAGCTTATCAAAGAAATCCGCGTCCAGATTGGCGGAACGGGCAGTACCATGGACAGCAACCTGCATAATGTTGCTGCCGGTCAAAGCTTCGCGATCCTCAGGCTGGACGATGGTACTGACACCGGTACTGCCAAGACCGATCTCACCTACGGTACCCTCAAGTCGGTTAACGGCGCGAACGCGACAGTATACGAAGAGTTCCATTGGAGGGACGGCCATACTGTTGAATGGGCGTATGTGTGGGATACCCATGAAAAACCCAACGCGACAGGCGTTCCCGCCGACGACGTAGGGGTCTGGGTCGCGGTTATCGACGCGATTGGCGGAGCCGGCGGAACCGTCGGAACCGGCCTTTCAAGCGATCCCACTCCCGCCAATGTACCCACATTCAGGGCGGATATTGTGCCCTATGTCGTCAGTTTTGAGCGCACCGGCTATGTCAACGCGACCGACTGGGGCGTTGTTGATCCGCGCTACGTTACCAACCGTTCGCGGCAGGGCTGGTACAGCTTCTTCCAGGGCGAAACAAACATCGCCGCCATCGGCTACAACCTCAAAGGTTCCGGCAATACCACCATGAACATACAGTACGGCGCCAGCGCGACGGTTCCCCTTACCGTGGCAACCAGCCCGGCCCAGACGCCGAGCCGCATTGTCTTCTCTGTGCCGAATACCGCAGCCCAGGCCAATATCCAGAGCGGCAAGATTAACATGACGGTTAACAACGGCGCCGCCGCAATTCCCATCCACAACCACCGCAGCCAGCTGCAGCGGTCGTGGAACAGGGAAGATGGCAGCGTCATGAACGGCGCCGAACTGTGGACCAACAGGCCGTATGCCCATATTTGGCGTTCACAGCAGAACACCCCCGGACCCGGCACCAGCACCTCAACCGAGGAGCCCCGAACGATGATGGGCAGCCTTACCGCGACGACACTGCCGGAAAACGGCTTCGACCTGAAACTGCCCTCCATGGGGCTGGTGTATCAAAGCGCCGGCGGCCTGTTGAAAGGCACCTGGGAAGTGTACGGAGCCGCGAAGATATTCTACGGCAGCAACAACCATGCCGTCGGCGGTTCTCCGTATAGCGGCACTCCGACCGAGCCGTACGTGGGGCCGGATATCGCCATATTCCAGGGCAGTGCTACAGGCCAGGCAGCGGTGTGGGCCTACGAAGCCGACGGAGCCGCGACATTGATAACCCGCAGGGATGCATCATTTGGTACTACGGTAGGAACCCCCGGCGGCTCTACCGCCGGTTCCACCAGACGCTGGACAAACAACCGTGTCGCCATGTCCACTAACTCCGGCACCGCTGCCAATATAAGGGATGGTGTGTACGCGACATCTTACGACCAGATCAACGACCGCCTGTTCTTTGCATACGGCGCTACCGGAAACGCCGTCACTGGTACTACAGGTATGGGTTTGTACCACGCGGTTGACTATATCACAAACTACGGGAGTGCCGGTGCGACCGGTTCAGCCACCGTCCCGATTATCGCTTTCTACGATCATACCAATGAAACCGTGAAGTTCGGCTATGGTACTTCAAGCACCCCGGGTGGTGGTGGTTTTACTATCAGGGATCTTCTCCCCTCCGGTGAATTCCGCAACGGCTCCGGTCAGCATATCAGCATCAAGGTTGATTCAGGCAACGGTATACACATCGCGTTCTACAACAGCGGCCAGAACACCGTCGTATACGTTTACCTTGCGGATTACCGGGACGCCACCCCTGTCGCCTACACCGTGGATCGTGTGGTACGCGGCGGCACCTGGACGAATATCTCGGTAGACTCCAATGGTAATCCGTATATTGTCTACGGGGACAGCGCCCGGATGGGCAGCTACGATGGCGCGCGTATGGCGTACCGGAGTGGAACCGCCTCCACCAGATGGTTTAACAGGCTGCCACCGGGTCAGACCGTGGCACCTGTGGGTAATACCAGTTACGGCTGGGAAGCCGTGCAGGTTCCCTCGAACTACATGGTCAACAACGACCGCCTGGCAATAGAGGCCTGGCCGCCGACTAACCGGGGAGGTACGACCAATGCTGCCGCCCCCAACTGGAACGCGGCGGTCGGCTACGGCAGCGACCGGTTCCGGCTTGCCTATTTCCGCAACCCGGCCTGGAAGGATTATTAAACCATGGGAAAAGGAGGAGCTTTGGCCGCAAAGAAGAAAAACGCCGCAAAGGGTCTGACCAAACGAGGTCTGAAACGCAGCGTTATTATTGCGTCCGCGGCGGCGGGTGGTGTACTGCTTGTCGTTCTGGCACTGTATCTTGGCCGCCCAAAGCTCCTCTGGTACGTTGACGAAGAGTATACCGCCGCGTGGAACCGGGTGCTCAACGCGGGCAGGCCGCCCTTTTCCCGGCACCAGGTAGTTTCGCGTCCCGCCAACGCTCTGTTTCCCGCGGGGCGGTTTGGCTTTATTGTTACCCGCTGCGGGCCGGCCGGTGAGCGGGCGGAAGGCGCCCCGGTCGCCCTGTACCGCGATTTGGCCCGTACCAGGGTGTACCAGGACTGGCATGTCCTTGCCCTTGATCCCTGGATGGTGTTCCGCAAACACCAGGACCCTGAACCGGGCAGGTCGTTTCTCGACCTGAGTAATGGCCGGGGCAGCCTGCTGCTTGCCGGCCTGGACGAGGAAGCGGTACGGGCATGGCTCTTTCAGCTTTTGCAGGAAAGTCCCGGCGTTTTTCCCCAGGACGAAGATTCCTGGCAGCGGAAAAGCGAGGGACTGGCCAGGGAATACCCCTTCCAAAACGGGGCGTTTTCCTATTCGTGGGTACAAACCTGGCCGCTGCTTTTCCGCAGCGAAGCCGCCTGCCTGTACGCTCCTTTGAGCCAGGCGCGTTCCCTGCCCCCGTTCCGCATTGGCCTGTTGGACGCCACGCGCTTCCCCGAGCCGGCCGGATGGGATCGCTATGGAATGCAGGCGGAAATACTCTGGGCAAAAATCCAGGGCGACGCGAAGCAGCGGGAAAAAATAGCCGGTGTGGAACGATGGCTGAGAGATGCCGCCACACAGACCGTTATTGCGAATATATTTGAATGGATTCCTGCCCACCCGTCGGGAATCCCGTTTAATACCGTTTCTTGGGAGAGCCAGATGGCATGGTTGCGAAGTTCATATATTTGGCAAGGAGCAGACGATGCGCAGGATTCTTAGGTTCATTGCATTGGGGCTGGTATTTTTCCTGCCCTCGGCTGTATATGCCGCCGGAAACAGGCAGATCATCACGGAGACTGCCGATGGGATTGATATATGGCAGAAGGAATTCAACGTATCGCGCTTAAAGCCCGGTACGTACAACATCATTGTCCACGCGAGAGACTCGGCGGGCAACGAGGGAATTTCCGGCCCCTTTAATGTCAAGGTTGATCCCATAGCCGGTCTTCCCGAAACAAGCATTGTATATCCAAGGAACGGCCAGGTGATACGCGGCGACATTACCGTTATCGGCGTGGCGCAGGCGCGTTATGGACTAAAGCAGCTTTTCTTTAAAATAGACGACGAAGAATATAAGCCGATTGAGGGCTTTGAATACTGGAACCTCCGCATTCCCGCCGAGGATTTGGACGAAGGGCTGCATACCCTGCATGTCAAAGCTTCGGACAGCAACGACCTTGAAGGGCCGGAATTCAAAATGAGTTTTATCCTTGACTATATTCCCCCGGCCTTTGAACTTATTGACCGCGAAATCGGCGACCTGATTGCCGGCACCGTAAAGGTAAAGGGCAAAGTTACCGACATGAACGGCATAAAAGCCCTTGAACTGAGTACCGACGGCGGCGAAACGTATAAAAAAATAAGCACTTCCGGCGGGAAGCGGCACGATCCGGCGAGGTACTTCCAGTTCAGCATCCCCAGCAAGAAACACGAGGATGGTCCGCTGGTATACTTCCTGCGCGCCACCAACACTACCGGCTATTCGGAAACCAAGCCGATTCTGTTCTTTGTGAACAATTACCCGCCCCAGATCGATATTCTTTCTCCCGAAACCGGTGAAAATTCCTGGGGCAAAACCCAGGTAACCGGCCGCGTAATCAGCGGAGTCGGCCTTACCGAGTTCTACTATGAATGGGCGGGCGAACGCGGGGACATTCCCCTGCGTCCCGGCGACCCCTTCTGGTCGGTGGTATTCCCCATTTCAATGGCGAATAACCGCGCCGTTCCGTTCCGCGTTACCGCCGTCGACAAGAGCGGCAACACCACCGTGGTTACCCAGCGGTTCCAGGACACCCGGCGTTTCCGGGTGCCGACCCTTATTATCGATTACCCGCGCCCGCCCACCGGCCTTGGCAGAATGACCCTGGCGCCCGACCAGCCGATTTACGGCCATATTGCCGACGGCTTCTTTCCTGAATTTATCGTTATCGACGGCGAGATTGAGTATGTCAACGCCCAGCCGAGTTTCAGAATCGATCCCTGGAAACTGGATCAGGTAAACACCCCCATCGGCAACAGTACCATGCGGTTATGGGCGCAGGACGAAGAAGGCGCAACGGGTAATCCGGTTAACCTGCGCATCAACAGAACGGCGCCGCCCAGCGGTTTCCAGATAACCGAATCTGCCATAACCATTGATGAACCTGAATATTACGATGATTTTGGGGATTACCATATTCCCTGGGCAGGCACTTCCATTACCTTCCGCGGCTATGTAGACGATTACCGGCCGGGGTACAATATGGAATACCGGATGAACTGGAGCGACAGTTGGAGACCGGTTAACCTGACCGCGCGGGGCAATTTTGACATTACCGTCAGCCTGATCGACGAGGAGGAAGGCGCGGTGCCGATAGAATTCCGCACCGTCCGCAACGGCGTCGCCGATATTCCCCTGTTTTCACCGGTGAACAGGTGGGTTACCAGACCGGTCATCCGGTACATGACGCCCGACCGCCGCTGGGGCCCTGTTCAGAGGTCGACCACCGCGGCCGGTATGATCGATTACTATGTGCCGCTGCGATCGGTAAGCTATTCGCTTGACGGCGGCAATGAATTTGTCGACATAGAATTTACCGCCAAGGCGGGAAGGGCATGGTTTAACAACTATACCGATTTTACCGCCCTGAACAACGAGCGGCAGACTCTTATCGTCAGGGCAGTAGACCGCGCCGGAAATTCCGTGGAGGCCAGCCCCGATTTTGTTTTTGACAACACGGATGCCTTCCCCAAGATTATTCTGAACGCCCCGCGCGACGGGGATTTGGTAACGGGAGATTTCGAGATAAACGGCCTTGCCTACGTTGATGTCGGCATCTATGCCGTATACTGGAGAATACTGACTCCGCAGAATCCCTGGGACACCGTCGAGATAACCCGCGCGAACCGCCACTACGATGTTGAATTTGAACGGCTGGAGACCCAGCAGAACTACCTTGTCCCCCTTAATCTGGACGATGTGCGCGACGGAGAAAATATACTGGAAATTTTTGCCGAAGATATCTACGGAGTGCAGGGCGAAATCACCACAAGGGTTTTCCATGTTTCAACAGCCGCGCCCGAGTTGGCGGTCAAGGAACCGGCGATGAACACATGGACCAGAAAAAACCTTACCGTTAAGGGCACGGCCTATGACAATAACGGCATCGACGAAATGCTCTACTCGATGGACAACGGCGTAAGCTGGCAGCGGACGGATTTTGTCTCCAGCCGCAATGTCGAAACACAATGGGTCGTTAATCTGAACACCGAGGCGTATTCCGACGGTATTTACTCAATGCTTGTCCGCACTATCGACCATTACGGAATAGAATCCTACTCCGCGGCCATTGTCAACATAGACAACACTCCGCCGACCATCGACATCGGAACGCCGCACAACGGCGACAAGGTCGGCGTACGGCTTCCCATTACCGGGCAGGTCTACGACAACCTTGGCCTGGAGAAAGTTTCGATTCAGTTTATGAACATCAGCAACCCCAATCTGGTGCTGGAGTACGACCTGCCGGACCGGTTTGTTGTTATGGAATCGCTGGACGTTTCCGCGTTCCCCGACGACGACTATACCCTCAAGGTCAGTGCCATTGACCGGTCGGGCAACGAGTCGACGGTTATTCGCAACGTAACGCTCATTAAAGCGCGCGCCGCTTCCGAGATTGCCATCATAAACCCCATGCCCGGTATAGCGCACGCCGGGCCGGTCACTATTTCCGGTACTATAACCGGCGCGGTTGTTCCCGACACGGTAACGTTGATGATGGACAAGCGGCCTTTCGGCAGTGTTAAGGTAGACCGCTACGGCATCTTTACCTACGAGATGCCCCACAACCGCACCTGGATGGGCGAATCGGTAGTGTTCTCCGCCTCTTTCATGACGCCCGACGGCGACCGCATTGAATCCTACGATCACACCGTAAAATTGTTTGAATACGGACCGATTGTGGTGGTAGACAGCCATGAGGACGGCGATGTAATAACCAAGCGTCCCTATATTTCCGGCCGGGCATTTATCGCCGGCCCCGACGACGTAACCGTTTCGGCAAGCCAGGCAAGAAAGGCGAGGGCGGTTGATAAGGTGGAACTGAGTTTTGACAACGGCCGTACCTTTATCCGCACCAGGGGCACCGACCAGTGGAGATACCGGCTGGAAACCTCCGAGATTCCCGCCGGTTCCCTGCCGATCATGGTCAGGGCAACCTTCAAAAACGGCAGCATCGCGGTGCGCCGCATACTGCTGACAGTGGATACCCGTCCGCCCATTGTGCATACCATTGGCCCGACGGAAAATACCTCGCACCGCACTTCGATCCTGGTGTACGGGTCGGCGGAAGACGACCACGAAATGGACACCATAGAGGTCAGCCTGCGGCCCGGCGACAAGATTGGCTATTCGGTGCCGGGCTTTATCCAGGGATTGTACCTTGAGGGCAGCTTCCTGGGCGGCCTCGACTGGGCTACCGGCCTTGGTCTGACCTTCTTTGACGATAACGTAAAGGTTCAGGCGGTCGCCGCCCAGGCCCCGTCGGGACGCTATTCCGGCTGGGCATTCGGCGGTAAGATACTTGCCAACATCTACAACCAAAACCTGTCAAAATGGTTTGGTCTGGACTGGGAGTTCGGCAGGACCAGCCTTGTTCTGGGCGCCCAGTTCCTCTACTTTATGATGGAGGACGGCGAGACGCCGGTAATAATGAGCGAACTTTTGGGACAGTGGGAGATAATAAAGGCGGATATGAGCTACCTGTTCCCCAAATGGAAGTACTTCAAATCGCTTTCAATATACGTGGAACCGGGTCTCTGGTTCGCCCCGTCGGATGTCGGCGCAGAGGTTGATCCCAATGCGTGGCGTACCAAGTTTACTATCGGCTTTGGCGGCCGCATCAGCCTGTTCTAGGAGGTTACCATGAAAACAACTATCAACAGCGACCGTTTCCGCCGTATTGCCCTTACCGTTGTACTGTTTACGCTGCTCTCGCCCGCTTTGTGGGCAGGGGGACGGAAACAAATTGAAAAAGTCATCGCCGAGGGCGGCGAGATTTGGCAGAATGATTTCGATATCAGGGGCCGGAAAAAAGGCCTGTACAACTATATTGTACACGCCGCCGACCGCGCAGGAAACGAAGCGGTTTCCGGTCCCTTTAACGTCAGGGTTAACCCCAACGCCGGCATTCCCGCAGCGACAGTTGTGTATCCCCAGGAAGGAACGGTTATCCGCGAAAATATTGACATTCTGGGTATTGCCACCGGCCGGTTTCCCGTAACCAAAGTGATGATACGCCTGGATGACGAGGAATGGATCGAGGCGCTCGGCACCGAATACTGGAATAAATTGTGGGATTTTTCCGATGTGCCGGACGGCAGGCATACGTTCCATTTTCAGGCTATTGACGAAAAAGGCGTTCATGGCTACGAGTCGAAAGTAAATTTTATTCTTGATACTTCCCCTCCGGTTTTCCAGATTCTGTCGCATAACATCGGCGATCTGGTCAGCGGTTCAGTTACCATAAAGGGCAGGGTAAGCGACGCCAACGGTATCCAGACCCTTGAATATTCGGACGACGGTACAAATTACCGGAGACTTACGGGAACAAGGCGCGGGTCGACCACTCTTAATTTTTCGGTTCCCCTAAGAACCGGTAAAATGGAAGACGGCCCGGTAGTTTTCTACCTGCGCGCCGTGGACAACACCGGTGTTGCCGCCGTGTTTCCCTGCCTGTTTTTTGTGGACAACAACGGACCGGAGGTAGAGATTTATACCCCGATGGCGGGCGAGGATGTTTTCGGCAGCTTCGTTATCTCCGGCCGCGCCTATGACACCATTGGCATTTCAAAGCTGCGCTATGAATGGGGCAAAATAAAAGAAGATATTCCGCTGCGCCCCGGCGATCCGTTCTTTTCGGTTCCGCTGGAAATGGTTAAAGGCTCCTCAACCAGCATCAGGATTATCGCCACCGACAAGGTCGGCAACGTTACCACCGTTACCCGCCGGCTGGAGGACAAGCGCAAGGTCAAGGTTCCCGTCGTGGTTATCGATTACCCGCCGGCGGCCGATATGAACATGCTTGCCGCCGATGCGTCAATTTTCGGCCATATCGAGACCGACGGCGAGCCGCTTGCCGTGCTGGTTGAAGGTTTTGGGCAGATGGAGGCAATGTCCTCTTTCCGCATCGGCCCGGAGATGCTCCTGCAGGGGCGGCGTTCCGTAAAGATAACCCCGGTCGGCTCGGACGGCACCCGCGGAAACGCCCTTACCGTTCGCTTTAGCAAGGTGGAAACCTCGCTGCAGGGCGATTCTCCGATAACGGTTGAAAGCCCCGAAAAGTACAGTTGGCAGTCCGGTCAGACTTTTTCCCTAAAGGGAAGAGTCGAAGCGGCGGGCGCAACCCTTGAATACCGCGCCGCTCCCTACGACAACTGGTACCAGGTATATGTTGATCCCTACGGCTACTTTGACCAGGACCTTGGTTACGGCGAAGTAGGAGAAGGCCCGGTTCATCTGGAACTGCGGGCGACCGTTTCGGGCGTAAGGTATTTGCCCATATACCACCCGTTTAACCGGGCGGTTAACCAGCCGGTGGTACGATTCTTCAGCCCGCCGGAAGACTACGGCCTGATCCACGGCAACAAAACCGTTATCGGTTCGGTTGAACACGGCCTGCCGATCACGCGCGTTGAGTATACCCTGGACAGGGAACATTACGATGAAATTCCGATAACCTCGAACTATAAAAAATCATGGTTTGACTATTTCTGTGATTTTAACGCCATCGGCGCTTTCCGAGGACAGCTTGTTTTCCGCTTTACCGACGCATCCGGCCAGACCTACGAAAGGGTACCCGAGTATGTCATTAACCCGAAGCCGCCGGTTCCGATCATTATCGTCAATACACCGGAAGATGAGGGAATTGTTACCGCTCCGTTCGGCATTTCCGGCATGGCCTACGATCAGGTTGGCATCAACGGCGTCTACTGGCGGTTTTTGGGTCCGGATATGGATTCCATTTCCCCCGGTGCGGCAGGCTGGGAGGCCAGGGGAGTTGCCGAGGCTTTTCAGGAGAATCCCAATGTTCCGTTCACCTTTTTCGAAACGGATCAGAGTTTTAATATCCCCATTGATTTTTCGATAGTCACCGACGGTGAATACATTCTCGAAGTGTACGCCTCGGACATTTACGGCGTGCGCAGCGAAGTTACCTCCCGCATGGTCAAGGTCAGCACCAAGGCACCGGAAACAAGGATAATGTACCCGGTTATTACCCGCTACAACTCCGGTGCGATTCTTATGAGGGGCTTTTCCAGCGACGCCAACGGCATAAGTCACGTTACCCTTTCGATGGACAACGGCAACACCTGGCAGGACGTGGTTATGCACGAGAACGACGACTGGGAACTGGCGCTGAACACGGCGATTTTCAAGGACGGAATATACTCGGCCCTGATACGCACCGAGGACAAATACGGCATCGTCACTTTTTCTACCGCGATGGTCAACATAGACAACACCCCGCCGGAGCTGTACATTACCACTCCGCAAAACGGTCAGCATGTGGGATCGAATCTGTATCTGGCAGGGAGGGCGTCCGACAATATTCAGATGAAGAGCCTGGTTTTCCAGATTATCAGCGCGGAAAACCCCGACTACCAGCGGACTTTTGAAATACCGCCGGAGCTTGTCATCTTTGAAACCATGAGCCTTGCCGGGTTTCCCCAGGGCGAATACATTATCAGAATCGTCGCGAAAGACCTCGCCGATAACGAGACCATTGTATCGCGGAAAATTGTCTACGATGCCGACGACACCGCCGCCCAGATTGCGATCTTTAACCCCCTGCCCGGCGAATTCCATACCGGCCCGATCAATGTCGTGGGAATTGTCACCGGATCGTTCCTGCCGGAAAATGTAATGATAATGATGGATTCCGTTCCCCTCGGCCTTGCGGGGGTGGATCGTTACGGGGTATTCCATTATATAATCCCCGAGGGAATGCTGGACCGCGAAGTTCCGTACAAGATTTACGCTTACTACAACGCGGAAACGGGAGTACCCATTAACAGTCCTGTCCACACCGTATACTACGATCCCTACGGCCCCGTCCTTATGGTTAACAGCCATAACGACGGCGATGTTATAACCAAACGTCCGTGGCTGTCCGGCCTTGCCTACATGGAAGCGCCTGTTTTGGGAAACATCAGGCAGGCCACCCGTCAGCAAAGAATAGACATGAGCATACAGCAGGTCGAAATCAGCTACGACAATGGCCGCACCTTCAGAAAGGCAAAGACCAGCGGCAGCGAATGGAAGTACCGGCTGGAAACCAGTCTGCTTCCCTCCGGCCCGCAGCCGGTTGTGGTAAGGGCGACCTTCGGTTCGGGCGATGAAGCTGTCCGCCGCATCCTGCTGGTTGTGGATACCACCGACCCGTATGTGGAAACCATCGCCCCGCCGGAGAACAGCCAGCACCGTGACAACCTCCTGGTATTCGGTGCCGCCGACGACAATTTCGGACTTGCCAACGTAGATATCAGCCTGCGCCCCTTCAGTAAATTCTGGTATTCGGTTCCCGGCCCCCTGCAGGGACTGTACTTCGATCTGAAGGGCTTTGGCGCGACGTATTTCGACGCCGGTCTGGGTTTAAGCCTCTTCGACGACAATGTGCGCTTCCAGGGGCAATGGGGTATAGCGCCCGGCGACGTACAGGCGACGGATTTGGCCGAAGGCGGCCGTTACACCGGACAGGTTATCGGGCTTAAATTGATAGCGAATATTTTCTATCTTCCCTTTGACTACCTGTTCGGGCCGGACTGGGCGTTCTATTCGATGAACTTTGCCGTGGGCGCGAACTTCTCGTGGTTCACTATGGACGACACCATATCGAGAAATATGGTAGGGATTGGCGGAAAGCCCCTGCAGCGGGAAGCGCTGTTTATGGGCGCGTTGATTGGTCAATTCGACATAGCGAATATCAACATGCAGTACTTCTACCCGAACTGGAAATATTTCAGGAGATTCGCCATTTATGTACAGCCGGAGTTCTGGTTCGCCTCTTCGGATGTGCAGGCGGAAACCATATTCAAGGTAAGTTACGGTATAAGGCTTAACTGGTTCTAGGAAAACATCTATGATCTTCAACCCGGAATTGGAGTGTATGGATATCCATGCACGGAGAAAATTGCAGTTGTCCGGTCTAAAAAACCTGGTGGAGATGCTTTACGCGCGGGTCCCCTTTTACCGGCTCAAGATGGACGCGGCGGGAATCGTACCCGCAGACATTCATTCTCTGGAAGACATTCAGAAACTGCCCTTTTCAACCAAGGACGATCTAAAGGACAATTACCCCCACGGCCTTCGGGCCTGCCCTGCGGACAGGATTGTGGAAGTGCACATGAGTTCCGGCACTACCGGCAAGCCCGTGGTAGACGAGTATACGGCAAAGGACATCAATGTCTGGCGGGAGGCAATGTCCCGGACTTTGGCGGGGGCGGGCTGTACCAGGGACGACATTGTTCAGAATTGCTACGGCTACGGACTGTTCACCGGCGGCCTGGGAGCGCACTACGGCGCGCTGAACATCGGCGCGGAGGTACTGCCCATGTCTTCGGGCAACACCGAGCGGCAGCTTATGATAATGCAGGACTTTGGTACCACCATGCTTACCTGCACCCCTTCCTACGCCCTGTATATGGCGGAAGAGGCGGCGGCGGCGGGGATCGACCTGTGCGCCCTGCCTTTGAACAAGGGCTGCTTTGGGGCGGAGCCGTGGAGCGAAAACATGCGCCGCGAGATTGAAAAGCGGTACAATATGAAGGCCTACGACATCTACGGCCTTACGGAGATTATCGGCCCCGGCGTTTCCTTCGAGTGCGAAGCCCAGAACGGCCTGCACATTAACGAGGATCTGTTCTACCCCGAAATCGTCGATCCCAACACCGGCGTCCCCCTTGGCGATGGTGAAAAGGGCGAACTTGTTTTTACAACTCTAACCAGGGAGGGAACGCCGCTGCTGCGTTACCGCACACGGGACATTACCTTCCTTATGCGGGAAGATTGCGGCTGCGGACGGACAAGCGTGCGGATGCACCGGCTCTTTGGCCGTACCGACGACATGCTGATCATCCGCGGGGTCAATGTCTTCCCGAGCCAGATCGAGCACGCCCTTATCGGGATTGAGGGAACCGAACCGCAGTACCTTATCGTGGTGAGCCGCGGGGAGGATCACCGGGACGAGCTGGAATTGCAGGTCGAGGTGAAAAAAGATTTCTTTACCGACGAGGTTCGCGGCCTTGAAACGCTGCGCAGCCGCATTGAACATGTAATGAAATCAAAACTCCAGATCGCCCTGAAGGTTAAACTGGTGGAACCGAAAAGTATTGAGCGTTCCGTCGGAAAAGCCAAAAGGGTCATCGACAAAAGGAGCATATAATGGGAATAAAACAAATTTCGGTTTTTCTTGAAAATACCACGGGAAGACTCTGCGAGGTAACCCGGACGCTGGCGAAGGCCGGCGTAAATCTCCGCGCGATAAGCATTGCCGATACCGCCGACTTCGGCATACTCCGGCTTATCGTCGACAAAACCGCCGAGGCGGTTGACTCGCTTGCCGCCGCGGGTTTTACCGCGCGTCTTACGGACGTTGCCGCCGTCGAGATAGAGGACAAGCCGGGAAGCCTTGCCGCCCTTATGGAACTGTTTCAGAAATCGGGAATAAACATCGAATATCTGTATGCGTCGCTCGAAGGGAATATGGGCAAGGCGGTGGTTATTTTCAAGCTGGAGGACAACGAAAAGGGCTTTGCCCTTCTGGAAAAAAACGGCCTTACAATGGCGGACAGGTTCTGATGAAAATTCTGATGGTCTCCAGCGAGGCCGTTCCCTTCGCGAAAACCGGCGGCCTTGCCGATGTGGTATCTTCGCTTTCGATCGCCCTGGCAAAGCTGGGACACGAAGTAAGGATCGTCATTCCCCGCTACTATTCGATAGATCGCGGCGCTCTTGCATTACTGCCCGGCGCGCTGGGCGTTCCCGTCGGCGGCGGCGAGGAATGGAGCGCCGTGTATACGGCTCCCCTGCCGGGGACGACAAAGAAAAAACCGGTAAGCGTGTATTTTGTCGATCATGAAGTTTTTTTCGGCAAGGACGGAATCTACGGAACGCCCGTGGAGCCGGACTTCCTTGACAATCCCCGGCGCTTTACGTTCTTTTGCCGCGCCGCCTTCCAGCTATGCCGCAAGCTCTGCTGGTTCCCCGACGTAATCCACGCCCACGACTGGCCGGCCGCCCTTGCGCCCGTCTACCTGAAATTTGCCGAGCGGGTTGCCGGCAGCCGCGGAGGTTTTGAAAAAACCGTCTCGGCGCTGACGATTCACAACCTTGGCTACCAGGGCATTTACTACAAGGACAATTTCGACTACACCGGCCTTGGCTGGGATGTGTTTTACAATGCGGGCTTTGAAGACTGGAATATGCTGAATTTCCTCAAGGCCGGCCTGTACAGCGCGGACAAACTGAACACCGTTTCGCCCAACTACGCCGAAGAGACCAAAACCCAGGCGCACGGCTTCCGGCTGGACGGGGTGCTGCGCTACCGCAGCGCCGACTATTCGGGCATACTCAATGGTATCGACACCGCCGTCTGGAATCCCCAGAAGGATACATTGATACCGCAAAAATATTCCCCCGCAGATATGTCGGGAAAGGCGGCGGCAAAAGCTGCCCTGCAAAGGTACTTCGGCCTTGTCGAAGACCCCGAAGTTCCCGTTATCGGCATGGTAACGCGGCTTACCGATCAAAAGGGAGTGGGGCAGTTGTTCGGCCCCGGCTACGGCCCCATCTGGCCGATATGCCGCGACATGAGGGTGCAGATGGTGCTTATCGGATCGGGCGAGAGTTGGTGCGAGCATGAAATTATGAGTCTGTCCGCGCGCCTTTCCAATTTCAAGGCAAAAATCGGCTACAGCGAGGAGATAAGCCATCTTATTGAAGCCGGTTCGGATTTCTTTCTTATGCCCAGCCGTTACGAACCCTGCGGCCTTAACCAGATGTACTCCCTTGCCTACGGCACGCTGCCCATTGTCAGGAGAACGGGCGGCCTTGTCGATACGGTGGAGAATTACGACGAGGGCAGGGGAACCGGCACCGGCTTTCTGTTTGACGATCTGAATCCTTCGGCAATCTACAACACCGCAGGCTGGGCTGTCTGGGCATGGTACAACCAAAGGGAACACATCGACGCCATGCGCCTGCGTGCCATGCAGCAGAATTTTTCCTGGGAAAAGTCCGCCAGAAAATACGTTAAAATGTACGAAGACGCCCGCGAGAAAATTACCTGAAAAGATCAACGAATGCCGCGAATGTAAACGAATGAAGAAAAAAAGCTAAAAATTAGTATTATTCGCGTTTATTAGCGTAATTCGTTGACTCTCCGACAATGAAACATTCACCTCCATGACCCGCTGGCGGTGAACGCGCGTTATCGTTACCCGAAAGTTATTCCAGTCAAAATGTTCGCCCACCCGCAGATGGCCGCCCGTGTTTTCCATTACCCAGCTTGCAACCGTGGTGTCGGGAAGATCATTGTCCCCGGCGCCTGAGTTGATAAACGCAAGCATATCCTGAAGATTCGCGCCGCCCAGCACGGTAAAACTGCCGTCGCCGTTCATCCTGAACGCTTCCACCTTTTCGTCATGCTCGTCCCATATCTCGCCGACCAGTTCCTCCACAATGTCCTCTATGGTAACAATTCCCAGCGTGCCGCCGAACTCGTCCACCAGTACCGCCATGTGCGACTGTTTTTCCTGCAATGATCGCAGAAGCAGCGGTATTTTCATCGTTTTGGCGGCGTACACCACCGGTTTAACAATTTCGCCCGGCGGCCTGCCCCGGTTCACCACTTGATGATGAAAATCCTTCAGCAGTATAACCCCGGTGATGTTGTCGATATTCTCGCGGTAGACGGGCAGGCGGGAAAAGCCCGTTTCGGCAAATACCCGGTCGATGTTTTCGGGTGTTTCGTTTTCCGCTACCGCCGCAAGGTCTATGCGGGGAGTGATAATTTCGGCGGCGGTAATCTCGTCAAATTCGATAACCTGGCGGATCATCTTTTCTTCCTGCTGGTTGATCCCCCCTTCCTGCCGCACTTCTTCCACAAAGGTTAAAAGTTCGTCCTCCGTTATGGAACGCTCCCCTTTGGCCGGAAATATTTTTACAATGGCTTTTTGCCATGCCTCGGCAAGGTAGCTCAGCGGGGTAAGAATTATGGTTAAAAACCGCAATAGCGGCGTAACGGCGAGCGCAGTCAGTTCGGGGGATCTTTTCGCGAGGGTCTTGGGGGCGATTTCGCAGAAAATCAAAACAACCAGCGTCATTACCAGGGTAGTCAGGCTGACTCCGTTTGCGCCGAACAAGCCGATAAAAAGCACCGTTGCA
>Ga0082212_10005453_pt1 | contig 17334 bp, 10 predicted proteins | sample TergutNt197P3_FD_71548 | JGI IMG/M metagenome (GOLD analysis project Ga0082212, IMG submission 71548) | Neocapritermes taracua P3 segment gut microbial communities from Petit-Saut dam, French Guiana - Nt197 P3 | ecosystem: Host-associated > Arthropoda: Insects > Digestive system > Gut ... | reverse complement strand
GTTACTGGTCGGAAGAAACACAAAACCTGTATGCTACCTGGCCCCGACTAAGTCTGTCAATAAATACCAATAATGTACCAGGCGCTTATCGCGATAACAATGGAAACTGGCAATGGCCCATAAAAAACACATGGTTTATGCGCAACGCCACTTTTCTGCGACTGAAACAGGTGGAAATGGGCTATACGTTGCCCCGTAGAATAACCGAAAAATTACAGATGTCGAGTTTACGATTTTACGTGAGCGGCTCCAACCTGCTTCTTTTCAGTAAATTCAAACTCTGGGATGTGGAAATGGCAGGCGAAGGATTGGGCTATCCAATTCAGAAAGTGTTTAATATAGGGGTAAATTTAAGTTTCAACTAAAAGGAAGCCCCACCCCAGCCCTCCCCAAAAGGGAGGGAGAAGCGCAAAGCGCGGTGGGATAAGGGTTCAATGAACAATGAACAATGAATAATGAATAATAACATGAATATGAACAACATTAAGAATAATGTCACAAAGTCCCCTTTCGGTGGATTTAGGGAGATTTCACGCAGGTGGCGTTCTCCCTCCCTTTGGGGGAGGGTCGGGGTGGGGCTTTTCCTTTTCCTTCTCTCGTGCGGCAACTATTTGGATATTGTACCCGACGGAGTGGCTACCATTGATATGGCATTCAATTCGAGGGAGCAGGCACTCAAATATCTGTTTACCTGCTATTCGTATATGCCCAAAAACGGAGACCCAAGTTTGGACCCTGCCGTATTTGGCTGCGACGAATTGTACACGGTAGAACTGCCGTCAAGCCTCAGACCTTTTTCATACGAAGGATTAAATATCGGCTTGGGACTGCAAAATGCCACCAATGTGCAACTCGACTATTGGGGCAGCCTCTATCAGGGGATACGCAACTGCAATATCTTTCTCGAAAATGTGGAAAAAGTGCCGGACTTGATGGAATGGGAACGCTACCAATGGATTTCTGAAATAAAGGTTTTGAAAGCCTATTATCATTTTTATTTGGTACAAATGTACGGACCGATACCGCTCGTTCGCGAAAATATACCGGTGAGCGCCGGCGTGATTGACGTGAAGGTCGTGCGCGAACCTGTGGACGAGTGTTTTCAATATATCGTGGAATTACTGGATGAGGCTACTTTGAAAGAAGATAAATCAGATAACGAGACGCTCCCCTTGAATGTTTATGATAGTTATAAGGAATTGGGACGTATCACCCGCCCCATTGCCATGTCGTTAAAGGCAAAAATATTGGTAACGGCAGCCAGTATTCTGTTTAACGCTAATAGCGATCAGGAAACCTTGACTAATCGGGACGGTACGTTATTGTTCAACCAGACATACAACCCTGAGAAGTGGCAGAAAGCGGTAGCGGCATGCGCCGCCGCAATTACCATCTGCAACAAGGCAGGGATAAAGTTGTATGAATTTCCAAATACCGGAATTAACAAACTCACCGATACCATTGCCACACAGATGAGTCTGCGCAGCGCTTTTACAGAACGATGGAACAGCGAAATCATTTGGGCAAATACGCAACATAATTCATCTTACGTACAATTAGTGGGCGGGATGTTCATGAATCCTGCATGGCAAATAGTACCGGCAAGAAATGTATATGGCGTTCCGTTGAAAATTGCCAGTATGTTTTATACCGACAACGGAGTTCCGCTTGCCGAAGATAAAACAAGAGATATGGACAGTATATACGAATTAAAGAAAGCGAAACCGGAAGACAAACTATACTTGAGAAGCGGAAGCACAACCATAGATTTACATTTCAACAGGGAGCCTCGTTTTTATGCATGGATGGGGTTCGATTGCGGAATATGGTACGGTCAGGGACGCACCGACGACAAGGCTGAGTTATGGTCGATGTATGGCAAACGTGGCGAATCACATGGCTGGGCACCCAGCGCTTTTGGACCTTACACCGGCTATAATGCCAAAAAAATCACGCACTACAGGAATGTTTCCACCGGTTTTAACGCTTATTCCATTACGCCTTATCCGTGGCCTATGATGCGGTTGAGCGATTTGTTTCTGCTGTATGCCGAAGCAATCAATGAACTCGAAGGTACCAACGGAACCAACAGCAAAGAGATGTATGCATATATTGACAGCGTGCGTTATCGTGCAGGTTTGAAAGGAGTAAAAGAATCATGGGATGCATCTGCCAACAACAAAAAATACAACAATCAGGCAGGTATGCGACAAATCATTCAGCAGGAACGAATGATAGAATTGGTTTTCGAGGGACACCGTTTTTGGGATATGCGTCGATGGAAAATCGCCACGGATTTGTACCGAACGCCTATTGAAAAATGGAGCCTCACAGAATGGGAAACAAGAGCCTACTATACGCCTGCGGTATTGTTTCATCGGGATTTCAACAACCGCGATTATTTCTGGCCCATCAAAAACAGCGATATTCTGAATAACCGAAATTTAGTGCAAAATATTGGATGGTAGTTTTTTTAGAGTTTAGAGTTTAGTTTTTAGTTTTCAGTTTAAAAATAGCCGAACATGCAAAGACTTTATTTTATAAAAGTAACCTCAGTAATTGGTAGAATACGCGCCAACCTCAACCTTATTACCTTATTACCTTATTACCTTATTAATCCTTGAATCCTTGAATCTTTAAATCAATTAAATATCATGAACAGAATAAATCAAATCAAAAATCTTACGGTCTTACTCTCTTACTTTCTTACGGTCTTTTTACTGGGCTGCAATGAAGAAGGCAGGGTCGATCATATCGATTACAGCGCTCCGGCGCCTGTACAGGTATCGCAGGTTACAATACGCAATACAAACGGTGGAGCGGTGCTGAAATACAAAGTGCCGGCGGATAAAAACCTTATGTACGTGAAGGCGGTGTATGACATACAGCCGGGAATGGAACGCCAGACCAAATCGTCGGCATTCGGAGACTCCATTATCTTAGAAGGTTTTGGCGACACGAAACCCCACGATGTGCTGCTGTACAGTGTCGGCAAAAACGAAAAAATGTCTGAACCGTTGCCCGTACAGGTAAATCCCCTGACGGCGCCCGTACATTTAGCGTCAGTACGTTTGGTGGAAACATTCGGCGGAATAGCCATATATGTCGATAATCCAAAAAAAGCCGAATTAGCCATAGAATTTATGCTTGATACAACAAATAACGGCTATAAAAACGTTCGAACCTATTATACGTCATCTGCAAAAACGCGTTTCACTTACCGAGGATTAGATGGCGAAAGAGAGTACAATTGCGCAGCTTATCTTCGAGACCGTTGGAAAAATTATACGGAAATGACTCCGGCAAGATTGACGCCCATGTTCGAGGAATTTATCCCAAAAAATACTTGGACGCACATCATTTTGGACGGCGACAACTATTTGGCAATAGAACTCAACCGTCCCGAATATCGACCCGAAAAAGCATGGGACGGAATCATCAACAATGAGAACATGATGTTTGCCCCTACGCCAGCGCCTTTTCCGCATTGGGTTACATGGGACATGGGAATGACGGCGATCATCGGTCGTCTTAAAATATGGCATCGCGGACCCGGCACCAGAGCATGGATCAATAATCCGGCTAATGTGAAAAAATTTGAACTGTGGGGGTCCATGAATCCAAATCCCGACGGAAGTTGGGACGAAACATGGATACCGCTAGGATCATTTGAATGCGTGAAGCCGTCGGAAGGCGAAATGGTTACCGATGCCGACCACTATTATGCCAATGTGGAAGGAATAGATTTCGATATGGGAGTCGACGAATTTTCGCCCGACCCGTTTGTACCCGTCAGATTTATCCGCTTCAAATGCAACGAGACTTTTGAAGGAGCGACGCCTGCAGGTACGTATTATCTTAATGAAATCAGTTTCTGGGGAAAAATATTGAATTAAAGTTTAGATATTAGAGTTTAGATATTAAAATCAATATAATATGAAAAATATAAAATCAAAAATCGTCAATTACGTTATGATGGGAATCATTTTAGGATGCTCGTCATGCAAGAGTCCGGACAGTATTTATCAGGAATTTATCGTGCCTAACGGATTAGAGTATCCGGGAAAAGCGATAAACATAGAGGCATTCCCCGGAAAAAATCGAATCATCATCAGTTGGCAAATAAGCGACCCGAAAGTGGTGAAAACTCAGATATTTTGGAATAATAATACCAAATCGGAGGAAGTTATCATTGAAGCGGAAATGGAGGATGTGGGTATAGAGTTAACTGATATGCCGGAAAATACATACTCTTTCATGATTCGGACATTCGACGCCGACAAAAATGCTTCCATTCCGGTGGAAGTGACGAGCAAGGTGTATGGCGCCATGTACGAGCGCTCGTTAGTGTGCAGGTCAATCAGAAAAACGGTACACAACGAAAACGACGGTCTCACAATCGACTGGAGCGGAGCAAATTTGGAAGAACTTTTTAGCGACCTGACCTACACCGACGTCAAGAACAAAAGCCATACAATATCAATTGATAAATCGGAAACTGCCACAAACATCCTCGACCTCGATTTCGACAAACCGGTGTATTACCAGAGCATCTACCAACCCGATATCAGGGCGATCGACATTTTTAAATCGTCGGTATGTATTGTGAATCTCAATCCCGACATCTATCCGTTGGATATGACCGACATAGTTTTGAAAAACCCAAGAAACCCTTTCAGACGGGGGGCTGCACTTCCTGCCGGTAATTATGTACTTCCTGACTGGATAATAAATGCGGCAGGCGCTGAAAACGGAAATGTAAGGGATGATGGCTCGGCTTATTTTGCGCGGGGATGGACGCTTCCCAGAGCAGAGATTATCAATGGCAAAATGTACCAGACCGTTGAATTAGAAGCAGGTAAATACAGATTTCGTGGATATTGTAATGGTATGCACACCGCTTCAACCATCAATACAACGTATCTTGTAGTTGCATTGGGGAATGATTTGCCGGATTCGGAGAATCTCGGCTTACAGTCGCTGGGTTATAAAAACTTCCCCACAGCATGGGCTAATATGGATAGCGTCATCGAATTTGACCTTTACGAAAAAAGTACGGTTTCGATGGGATTTCTTACCACGTTAACATCGGCAAACGAAAACTGTATCGTGTTTATTGACGGTGTTGAATTGTGGAGGCTTGAGTAAGTATTTAATTTAATTTTTTTAATTATCTATATTTTTTAATTTTTTTATATCATGAACAAAAAAAGTTTTTATTTAGTAGCAATCGCCTTTTCTTTGGCGTTTGCAGTTTCATCCTGTAAAGAAGAGGGTGAAAAAGACAATAGCGTAGCCGTTACCGGCGTAACGCTTGATGAATCGTTAAGTATGGTTGTTGGCGATGAAGAAACGCTGACAGCGACGGTTACGCCTACTGGCGCTACCAACAAAGCAGTTGAATGGTCGTGGGTAAGCGAACCTGCGGGAAATACCGTTCTGATTGACCTGACGCCCGGCGCCGACGGTAAGGCTACCGTGAAAGCCAAAGAAGCGGGAAAAGCCATCGTTACCGTTACTGCAAAAGACGGCAGCGGCAAAAAAGCGTCGTGTACAATAACCATTACGCCAAAGACAACGCCGCCGGTTCTTGTTAGCAGCGTAACATTAGACGCGGAAGATGAGGAGGATTTGTTTGTCGGAGATGACATAACTCTCAAAGCGACCGTATTACCTGTCGAAGCCGACAACAAAGAGGTTGAGTGGTCGTGGGTGAGCGTTCCTGCGGGAGATGACGAACTGATTGAGCTGACGGAGAACGAAGACGGTTCCGTTACCGTAACAGCCAATGCCGAAGGAAAGGCTATCGTTACTGCTACCGCAAAAGACGGCAGCGGCAAAAAAGCGTCGTGTACGGTTACCATCGCAATGCCACACATACCTGAATGGGTGGATATCACCGACCAGAAATTGGGAAATCCGCATAAGCCTTTTGATGTCATTAATGAGACGCCTAATGCAGCCAGTACTAATCTTCCGATTGCTATCTGGAAAACAAACGATGAAGGCAAAAAATATGATAATGTTCAAAATAATGCCGATAGAAGCGCTTTGTTTGCAAAAGGGTGGTCGTATAATCAAGAGATTATTAACGGAAAGATGTGGCAAACCGTTCAACTGGAAGCCGGTTTATACAAATTTTATGCTTATAACAGTGGTATACACAACGCTGCAACGCCTCCTACAACGTTTATTGTGGCTGCAATTGGAACAGAATTGCCGGATATTGCTGACCTCGATGGGGTTAAGGGTAAAGAAAATTTCCCAAAAACAAAGGTTTCAGATACTTACTTTTATAGTGAATTTGAATTTGAACTTACCCAACAAAGTACCGTTTCATTGGGATTTGTTTGTTCTTTATTAAATGCCTATGGCAATGCTATAGTGTTTATACATGGCGTGGAATTGTGGAAATTTGAATAACCAAACCTTGAACATCACGCCTGATCATACCAAACATCAGGCGTGATTTTTTCAACTTCAAGCGTGAGGTTTGAAAACATCAAGTATGAAATATTTCTGCTGTGCCTCTCAGACGTATCAGAAATTTCAAAATTAATGATTAATCATTAAAAAAACGTTCTTTGACATATTGGTTTACACGAAAAATAGACTGTAAGAGACCGTAAGATTGTTTTCAGTTTTCAGTAATGAATCTTTGAATTTTTGAATCATTGAATCAGAAATATTGGTTATCTTTGTGGCTGGAAAATTCGTAATTTATAATTCGTAATTCATAATTGATATGGAACAGGTGCGTCCACTTCCGACAGGGATACAATCGTTTGAGGTATTGCGAACGGACGGTTATATGTATGTAGATAAAACGGCAATGATTTACAGTCTTGTATCTACCTCTTTGCCATATTTTTTTAGTCGTCCGCGTCGTTTTGGGAAAAGTTTATTGATTTCCACGTTTAAAGCCTATTTTGAAGGCAGGAAGGATTTGTTTGAAGGTCTTGCCATTTCAGAATTAGAAACCAAATGGGAGCAATATCCTGTTTTGTATTTGGATCTGAATGCCGAGAAATATGAAAGCATTGACAGTCTTGTAGCCAGATTGTCGCGTAATTTGGATAAATGGGAAGACATTTATGGAAAAGATGAGCGTGAGAAAACATTGTCCATTCGCTTTGAGGGAGTTATTCAGCGGGCATACGAAAAAACCGGTAAACGAGTAGTCGTGCTGATTGATGAATACGACAAGCCGATGCTGTCAGCCATTCTGAATGAAGAATTGAGCAAGGAATTTCGCAGCACATTGAAGGCCTTCTACGGCGTTCTGAAAAGTTCAGGAGACTTTTTACGTTTTCTTTTTATTACAGGCGTTACCAAATTTGCACAGGTCAGCGTATTCAGCGACTTGAATCACTTGACGGATATTAGTGTCGAAGATGAGTTTTCTTCGTTGTGCGGCATTACCAAAGACGAACTGTTGCTGTTCTTTACGCCGGAATTGAAAATCCTTGCCGGCAAACAAAACATGACTTTCGATGAAGCGGTAGCCGAAATGACGCGACAATACGACGGTTACCACTTTACGCCTTACGCTGAAGGCATGTTCAATCCGTTCAGTGTGCTGAACGCATTAAAATTTAGCAAATTCGGCAGTTATTGGTTTCAAACCGGAACGCCTACCTATTTGGTGAACCTGTTAAAGCAAAGCGATTACGACCTGCGTTTGCTGTTAGACGGAATAGAGGTAAAACCCTCCAATTTTGCGGAATATCGTGCAGATGTGAATAACCCGCTTCCCATGATTTATCAGAGCGGTTATTTGACCATCACCGGTTATGACGAAGAAGTTAAGTTGTGTAAGTTGGGCTTCCCCAACGAAGAGGTTCGGTATGGTTTTCTTGACTTTTTGATGCCCTATTACACATCTGTCATCAATGATATGGGCAGTTTCCACATCGGCAACTTTTACAGGGAACTCAAAGCAGGCGACACGGAGGCTTTCATGGAGCGGCTAAAAGTGTTTTTTGCCAACATGCCATACGAACTGAGTAATAACAACGAAAAACACTATCAGGCGATTTTTTATATAGTCTTTAATTTGATGGGACAATATGCAGACGCCGAAGTACGAAGCGCTAAAGGCAGAGCCGATGCGGTAGTAAAAACAAAAGATATCATCTACGTCTTTGAATTTAAACTGAACGGAACTGCCGAAGAAGCCATCCAGCAAATTGACGACAAGGGGTATTTGATACCCTATCAATTAGACGACAGAAAGTTGGTAAAAATAGGAGTGGAATTTAGCAAGGAAGAACGGAACCTGAATAGATATATTGTCAATTAGTTTTTAGTTTTCAGTTATTCAATTATTTAATTATTCAGTTACTCAGTTATTAAAAGCGTGTAAACCAAAAATAATTTACATGCTTTTTTTATGAATTTATCCCGACATATCGTGAAAATTAGTAAAAATCGTAAAAAAATCATAATGATAAAGAAAATAGAATTAATAGTAATTGTGTTTTTGGGAATAGCCTGTATGGTTATTGTATTGGAAGCCTGTAAAGACAATAAACAGGACACATTGTCGGTGACGCCGACAGAACTTGATTTTAACGCCTATGCTACCTCGTTTAAAATACTGACAGTGGAAACCAATGCGAAGAAATGGGATGCCACTCCATCCGCAAATTGGATAATCTTGAGTAAATCGAAGAACAATTTGGTCGTTTCGGTTCAAAACTATGCAGAAACAACCGAAAGTCGTACAGGGTACATTACCGTAGAGGCTGGTTCGGCGGATGCGGTTACAGTTACCGTAAGGCAGTCGGCGGCTTCGATAGTTCCTCCGGCGACAACGCTGTCTATCAGTTCGGTATCGCTTGTGTTTGGCGCATACGAAACCTCTCGCAGCGTGACAGTCACAACGAACGCCGAAACATGGGATTATTCATGCAATGCCCAATGGTTAGAGTTTAAACAGTTGGGCGACGAACTCATCATCACCGTCGATGGAGTCAATGACGGCGCAGAGCACTGGGCTTCCGTACTCATCACCGCGAATGATAAAACTGCCTCTTTAAAGGTAACTCAAGTAACGGCGATATATCGCAATCCGGTCATTCGTGTGAGTGTTCCCGATCCGCACGTTGTTCATGCCGACGACGGTTATTTTTATCTTGTTGGCACCGAAGACATCCGTAACACGCCCATTTTTCGTTCTCCCGATTTGGTGAACTGGACTCAGGTGGGTACGGCTTTTACCAACGCAACACGCCCGACTTTTGAACCGAGCGGCGGAATATGGGCGCCCGAAATCAATTACGTCAATGAAAAATATGTGTTGTACTATTCCATGTCGGTGTGGGGTGGCGGAAATACTTGCGGTATTGGCGTGGCTGTTGCCACCCGCCCCGAAGGTCCATATACAGATCGCGGCGCGCTTTTTCGCAGCAATACCATCGGCGTAAATAATTCCATCGACGCAACATACATCGAAGACAATGGTAAAAAATATCTGTTTTGGGGAAGTTGGAACGGAATATGGGGCGTAGAACTAAGCAACGATGGATTAAGTCTCAAAGACGCAAGTACAGCGTCAAGTACAAAAAAACAGATTGCCGGTACGGCTTACGAAGCGCCATATATCCACAAACACGGAGCGTATTATTACCTCTTCGCTTCTATCGGGTCGTGCTGCAATCAATTGAACAGTACCTATACTACGGTTGTGGGGCGTTCGAGTAATCTCTGGGGACCTTACGTTGATAAACAGAACAGGCAAATGACGAGTAACCGTCACGAGGTATTTATCAGTAAAAATCAGGCTTTTGTAGGACCCGGACACAATTCGCAAATCGTACAGGACAATGCCGGAAACGACTGGATTCTCTATCATGGCTGGATTATGGAAAGCGGAGCCGGAAGACACGTATTTTTAGATAAAATCGTGTGGGTTAACGACTGGCCCACTATTGCCGGAGGTTCGCCTTCTACTGAAGCGTATGTTCCGGATTTATAGAAATTTATAAAAATTGTTTAAAAAAATAAAAAAAATATTTATATGAAAAATTTAGTTCCTTTTCGTGCGTTTTCCCTACGTGGAACAGCGTTTTTCGCGTTACTGCTTTGCGCGTCTGTATTACCCGCAGGCATGATAACAATAAAGGCTCAAGCCAACCCTCTGATGTTTATCCGTTCGGGGACTACGGCTGACCCAACAACCATGAAGACCATAACTTGGATGACAAATCCGAGCAGTAATCCTCAGGCAAAGATGAAAATTGCCAAAAAATCCGATGGCGTTGGCAGTTTCGTAGAAATTTCGGGTAAAACAAAGAATTTTACCTATAATACGAATGCCTATACGGTTGGCACAAATGGAGGACCGGATATTCCCAAAACGGCATACTCGGTTACGATAGATCATTTAGAACCCGGAATAACTTATATTTATCAGGTAGGCGACGGTACAAACTGGTCAAAAACGCTGGAGTTTACAACCACAACGGTAATAAACAAATATACATATTACATTTTTGGCGATTTACAGGCGTCTAACGATAATATTACTACCGATGTTGTTGGCGGTACTGCATGGCTTAGAAGAATAGCGAAAACCTGTGAAAATTCGGCAACAAGACCACTTTTCAGTATTCAGGTTGGCGACTTGGTCGACCGCGAACACGTGTACAATTATTACAGGCTGTTTGGCGATATATGCAACGATTATCCCGAATTTGCAAATACCGATATGATAAACACTATGGGAAATCATGAGTATTACAGAGGGCTTAACGGTTTAGCCAATCTGAGCGCAGTAACAGACCCGCCAAGAGGCGATATTTCAAAATTTCTCTACGGAATCCCGCCGACCAATAACTCCAATGCCGTCGGTTCAGGGACATATTCAGTAGATTACGCGAACATGCACATCATTACTTTAGACTTCATAGGACGAGGCACGAGCGGTTCAAGCACCGCTCAGATCATCAACGCACAGGCGGAATGGCTGCGCGCTGATTTGGCAAAATGCAACAAACGATGGAAAGTCGTCAATGTGCATTACCCTATATTCTACGATGGTACTGATTGGTCGCAAACCTATCCGTCAGTGGAGACCGCATTCGGGTCGATATTCGATGAATTTGGCGTTAACGCAGTGTTTCAGGGACATGTCCATACCACCAGACGTATTCAGGTCAAAAACGGCGCCGTTACCGGAAGGGGTTGTACCTTTCAGGGCGGTGTAAATCAGATAAACACCGCCACCAACGGAACGACATACATCACTTGCGGCAACTTGTCAGACAATACCGACGCCACCGTGTATATCAAAGGCGAGGTTGACGGCAGTAAAATGACGTTGACCATGATACAGCATAACGGTCCTGTCCGCGATAATCTGACCATAATGCAGACTGTGCCGGTAACATCGGTATCTGTCACCGGAGCCGGCGGCGAAACGTCCATTACTACTGATGGCGGCGCTTTGCAGATGCAGGAGATCGTATTGCCCGACGATGCAAACAACAGAACGGTGAAATGGACGATAACGCAAGGTGCAGACATAGCCGGCATCAGCGCAACGGGCTTGCTTACAGCCAAAGGCAACGGAGCGGTAACTGTTTGTGCAACAGCAAACGACGGTTCGCGAAAATACGGCGAGGCAAACATTACAATAAGCGGACAACGCATCCCTGTGACTTCCATTATGGTAAACGGCGAAGGATACGTAACTTCAATCACTGAAAAAGACGGCAGTTTGCAGATGCGGGCGATAGTATTGCCGAATAATGCTACTGATAAAACGGTAACATGGTCGTTGAAACCCACCACTGTTGCTGCCACTATCAGTGAAGACGGTCTGTTAACCGCTGTCGCCAACGAACAGGTAATAGTCCGTGCTATGGCAAACGACGGTTCGGGTAAAAACGGCGAGGCAATCATCACTATCAGCGGTCAGTCTGATGAGGAGGAGGAGATAACCGGTATTGAAATCCCATTCATCCCGAATCTTAAAATGTTTCCTAATCCATTTTTTGACAAGATAAGCATAACAGGCGCAGAAAACTGTACCTTGCGGATAATGGACGCAACAGGCACAATAGTACATATCCAAAATATAACGAATGCAATTGAAGTCATCAGTTTGGAACAGTTACAGGCTGGCGTGTATTTCTTCAGCGTAGAAAAGGACGGACAGACAAAAATGATAAAAATTGTAAAGGAATGAAATATATTTGGTTAATTTTTTTTGTCGGTATGATGATGATTTGTCAATTATCGGCGCAACAACCGGTCGGCGTAGAATCACAAACTGAATCCGGTTATTACTTCTTCGACGATGAAGATATTCAAAACATTCGCGCGGCTGCACAAACCGACTGGGGGCAGCAAATCCTTTCCGTATTGAGGGAACAGGTTCAGGAACGGCGACGCCACTCATTGCGCGTTCCTTTGCTTGAAGCAGGATATGGTCATCATTATTTTTGTCCGAAACACAATGTCAAGTTTAGGTTTGACTGGGATAATCCATACCGGCATTATTGCAGTTTATGCGACCGATATTGGGAAAACGTGAACATCTACGACTGGGCATGGGTAAACATGTTGCATAACGAAAATTTGAAATATCTTGTCGCTTCCATGTATCTGTACATCGCCACTGCCGATACGACCTACGCCGGTTATATTCGCGATATGATGCTCGATTATGCCTCAAAATACCCGACTTACATGGAACACGACTCCAACAGGAAGGCAACATCTGTGATTGGGATGCACAGCATTCCCGGACGCATGTATTCGCAAAGTTTAGACGAATCGGTTTGGGCGAGCGATGCAGCGAGGGCGTATTGGGTTGCCAAACCGGTTATGACAGCCGGCGAAATCAAAAAAGTAGAAGACGGATATTTGAACGTATGCGCAAATATGCTATTGCGACGGCGTGTATATGAAAATTGGCAGGTGTGGCACAACAGCGGATTGGCGGCTCTTGGCGTTGCCTTGCAAAATGACAGTATCATACGAATTGCTCTGAACGATCCTGCACATGGGTATCATTTAATGATGAAGCATAATGTTACTAACGAAGGCTGGTGGAGAGAAGGGTCGCCCATTTATCATTTCTATCCTTTGCGCGCCATGCTGCTCACTGCCGACGCTGTGCGTTGCCGAGGTATTAACCTGTTCGATCAAAGACTGTACAATATGCTTGCCAATCCTGCCTCAGGCGTATATGCCAACCTTGATTTTCCGGCGCATAACGACGGATGGTACGGCGAGTCGCTGATTCAACAATTGCCTTTATACGAAATAGCATGTCAGCGCTATAAAGACCCGTTTTTTGCCGATATACTAAAAGCGGGTTACAGGATTAAGGAACGAACATCATCCACAGCATTACAGAACGGTGTGGATTTATCTAAAGCCAATGAAACATTGCCATTTAAAAGCATTAATTTTGAAGATCTGGGAGTGGCAATACTTCGCTCGGGCGAAAAAGCCGTAGCGTTTAAATATGGTCCTCATGGCGGCGGGCATGGTCATCCCGACAAACTTTCTATTTCGCTGTTCAACGGAAAAAATGAATTATTGTCCGACTTGGGAACGCCCGCTTACGGAGGTCCCGACCATGCGCAGTGGTACGTGAGAACGGTTGCGCACAGCACGATAACAGTCGATGGTAAAGACCAGACGCCTGCAAAGGGACAACTCATTTCGTTCAAGCCTGCGACAAACGGAGGCAGCGTAGAAGCCAAAGTTGAAAAAACTTATCCCGACGTGGAAATGACGCGAAATCTAAACCTGCAAGGTAACCATCTGACAGATATTTTTTCATGTACATCTTCAGGTACGCATATATATGATTACGTACTGATACTCACTCAAAAGCCAAACCTTTCGGAAAAAGGCGAACAGGTAGATATTTCAGGCGCCGCCGGTTACAATCGCATCATTAATACCGAAATACGAAAAGCGAAACAACAAATTTCTTTTCGTATCGAAGGCGCTGAAATCAACATCCAATTATTATCGGGAAGCGAATTTGAGGTCATCACCGGCGAAGCGCCGGGCATACCGCCGCGTAACCCATTTGCATGGGAAGAGGAATACGTCGAAAAACCAGTATATCCTTTGTTGATACGGGTAAAAGATAAAAATGTTAAAATTAAAACCGAATGGAAAATAAAATAGAAATCAACCGAACTAAAAAATATATCATTTTCTTATTGAGTATCGCCATCGTTGCCATCTGTTCCTGTAAAAAAAACAAAGGCGATGAAACTGGCGACGAGATTTCAGACTACATACTTAACGCCGAAGTCACCAACCGACTAACGCGGAATATGTCGATTGACAACACCGAAAGAAAAATCACTTTCGATTTGGCAAGCACGGAATCAAAAACCGGTGTAAATATCAAATTAACGCTTGTCGACGGCGTTTCGATGGTTGCACCCAAACAGGAGCAGGAAAATTACGACTTGTCGCGTCCTGCTGAAATTAAATTGTCGGCAGGAGGTCGCACCATTGTATTTACCGTAAAAACGGGCGTTTTCGATCCGATAACGAAATTTATCCTTGCAACGGAAGTTACCAACCGGCAATCGCGTCATATACTCATCAAAAACGCTGAAAAAGAAATGACTTTGGAATTGGCGCGAACCGAATCGAAAACCGATGTGAACATTAAATTGACGCTTGCCGACGGCGTTTCGATGGTTTCGCCCGACACGGAACAAGCCGCTTACGACCTCTCAAAAACGGCGCTAATTGAGTTGTTGGCTGATGGGCGTAAAATTACATTCGCCATCAAGGCAGGCGAGTTTGAGCCACAACCGCCGCCGCCTGCAAAAAAACTGGTTATAGGAATATGGGTTCCGCCGCCGCCGCATCTGTTAAAAAACGATACCGAAATAAGGATGAGATACAAACAGATTGTCGATGCAGGAATAAATATGGTGTGGTGTAACCAGTGGGCAGGCGCTGAATCGATGCCGATTCTCAATGCTTGCAGCGATTTGGGATTGGATTGTCTTGTTTGGACATGGGTTTCAAAACTTCCCGAAAATCAGGTAAATGCAGCAGCCGAACTTACCCAATGTCTTAATACTGCGAATAACTTAAAAAACCATCCGGCTGTTTGCGGATTTGGGTTGAACGATGAAGCGCCCGAGAGCGCTTTCGACAGGATGGGTGTGGTACGTAGAGAGGTGGAAGCAGTTCTTCCGGAAGGAAAATTTACGACTTCTAATCTGTATCCGATTTATGCAAAATCAAATCAACAGGCATACGAAGCGTATATCGAAAATTTTATGCAAAAAGTACGACCGTCAGTATTGTCGTTCGACCATTATCCGCTGTACAATACCAACGATATGTCAGCACGACAGGGGCACGACAGAACCTACGCAGCGAATCTTATTTCGATACGAAAATTTGCAATCCAATATAATGTTCCGTTTTGGGGCTTTATTCAAGCCATAGGTTACAACGGACGCAGAGAACCTACGATGAATGAATATCGTTGGCAGTGTAACGCGCATATTGCGTTTGGAGCGAAAGGATTTTCATATTTCATCTATTCGGCAGCCGGAAGTGACGGCGGCGCCGAAGCTCTTTCCGGATCAATGCTCACTTGGGATGGACAACTTACATATCGGTACGATTACGCTAAAAATATCAACGAGGAACTGTCCGGTTTTGCAAATGCGGTTATGCCATACAAACAGGACGGTTTTATTTTGGTAAACCAGAATGCACAAATGAATCAAACCATTCCTGTAAACCTGCAAAGAGCGTCTTACGGGAATTTAAGCGAAATAGAGGCTTCATGCGAAATGATGAACGGCTGTTACGACCTGAACGGACAAAAAGCGGTATATCTGTTCAATTGGAGTAAAGATAAACCCCTGAACACGAAATTATCATTCAATGGAATAGTACATTTTCAGTTGTGGGGCAAAGAAGGGCTTGAATTGGAACAGAACGCTTCGGAATTGAATTTGTCTTTTATCCCCGCCGAAGCAAAATTTTTAATCTTTATGTAATATTTTTATAAACTAAGAACTAAATAACATGAAAAATATTAGTAATCAACCAAATCAAATCAAATTAACGCTCTCTTTTATTTCAGGATTATTATTATCCTTGTATTGCGTTTCTTCCTGCAATAACAGTTCATTGTTGGAAAAAGGATTCATTCATCCGCCCGATTCCGCCCGCCCCGGCGTGTACTGGTATTTTATGGATGGTAACCTGTCGAAGGAAGCCATGACCAAAGATTTGAAAGCCATGAAGGAGGCGGGAATCGGTAATGTGATATTTCTCGAAGTCAATGTAGGCGTACCGCGCGGTCCCGTCGATTTTCTAAGCGACGAGTGGCAGGATATGTTTGGACACGCTGTAGCAGAATGCGAGCGATTGGGTATCAACATCACGCTGGGCGTGGGACCTGGGTGGACGGGCAGCGGTGGACCTTGGGTCGAGGCTGCACAGTCGATGCAGCATTTGGTTGCCTCGTCGGTTGAAGTATCGGGAGCCGGGCGTAAAACCATCACACTACCTCAACCCGCGCCTAAACGACCATTTTTTGACGGCAGTTTTACGCCCGAAGCGAAAAAAAAGAGGGAAGATTTTTATGAAGATGTTACCGTGCTTGCATTTCTGGCGGGAACGGCAACGATTGGCGCCGATTTTGAACCCGGCAATGAATATTTCCAAATAACAGGAATAGAGGAAAAGGCGCTTTACTATCGCAAACCATACAGTTCAGTTCCCAATGTGAAACAATATCTTACCTTTTCAGAAGCCCTGACTGCCGAAAAGGTTGTTGACAGAGATAAAATCATTGACCTGACGGCTCATCTGCAACCCGACGGAACGTTGACGTATGACTTCCCCGCGGATATCTGGACAGTAATGCGATTCGGAAGTCGCAACAACGGCGCGATAACCCGTCCGGCGCCGTTGTCCGGTCTGGGAATGGAAGCGGACAAGTTTGATACCGTTGCAATGAACGCCCATTTGGAAAAGTTCACAGGACAACTGTTCCGTCACATCGGTTTCAAAAAAGCGCTTCCTCAAGGCGGACTGAAAATGCTACACATGGACAGTTGGGAAATGGGCGCACAAAACTGGACTCCTCATTTTCGCGAAGAATTTACCCGTCGCAGAGGATACGATCCGCAACCGTTCTACCCTGTGTATGCCGGTGTGATCGTGCAGAGCCGCGAAGAAAGCGAACGTTTTTTGTGGGATTTGCGGCAGACGTCGCAGGAGTTGATCATGGAGAATCATGCAGGATATATCAAGCGCTACGCGAAACGTTATGGCATGGGGTTGTCCATCGAGCCGTATGACATGAACCCT
>Ga0082212_10005452_pt1 | contig 17337 bp, 19 predicted proteins | sample TergutNt197P3_FD_71548 | JGI IMG/M metagenome (GOLD analysis project Ga0082212, IMG submission 71548) | Neocapritermes taracua P3 segment gut microbial communities from Petit-Saut dam, French Guiana - Nt197 P3 | ecosystem: Host-associated > Arthropoda: Insects > Digestive system > Gut ... | reverse complement strand
TTCAGCCGATAAAAAACGTCTGCGTTGGTACTCGTTTAATGTCGGAAGCATGAAATCTATTCGCGTTTTTAATAACATTTCCTTAGGCAATTAGAAAGCGGACGAATTTATGAGCTTTCTGGAGCTACTATGGATGGATATTTAGCGACTAACATAGCAACTTTGAAAAAGATGCTCGGAGAGTTAATATACAAAATCGAGTATGACGAAGAAGGGACGAGCGAACGATTGGCAAGAGCCGTCCATGATACTTTCGGATAATCGCTGTATATAACGCCGTTTCAATTAGCGTAAATTTAAGGAGGACGTTTCTCATGCCAAGTAAAAAAATATTGCATACAGGTATTGCGATTTCGGCAATCGCTTTTCTTATCGGTTTGTTTATGTTAATTCCCAATGCCGACAACTTGGAATATAACACCATTTTTGGCAAAGACAAATTGAAAGAGACCGAAAGAAATCTGAGCTATTTTGGGATGAGTAGTCCGAGCGAAGGGTTTAAGATAATGAGACGCGAAGGTAATATAGCGGCAGTCGGTTTAATCTTTATGGGTTCGGCATTGATTGTATTGTTGGGGTCTTACCTTTTATCAAACAACAGGAAAATGGTAGAGAACAGCAATGCACAAGTTGCGTTATTATCAAAAATGAAAGATGGCGAATTATCCGAAAATGCCACCGATGACTTTGTGGCAAAAAAAATAAGAGAGCTTGCGAAGCTAAAAGACGAAGGGATATTAACAGAGAGCGAATTTTCCGAAAAGAAAAAAGTGCTACTGGCTAAGTACGGAAATCATCATAGTGAAACTAACGCAGACAGCAATTCTTTTGATGATTTGCCCGATTTATAAATTAAAGGAGCAGAATATGGCTGATAGATACAAAAGGATTTTCAGTTTAGAGCCTAATTTATTTAAGGACGGAAGCCCCGTCCTTATTCGTGCCGGAGCGGTCTTGTCGGACAGCAATACTGGTAGATTGCTTTTGCAACTCAAACTGGAAAATGTTAGTGCAAAGAAAATATCAGCCGTTTTTACAAGTGTAAAATGCTTTAACGTGGCAAAGGAAAGCATTGAGGGAGTTGATGATTTTCAATATCTCGACCTATTTATTAAGCGAAATGTCTCTTTCGGTGAAAAAACGCCGATAATACTGCCTGATAGTACAACCCGCTCACTCATCGTCAACATAAAGAGAGTAGTTTTTGATGATGGGGAAATATGGGTTAATGATGGCACAGATAACTTTCACCCCCTGCCAGAACTTATTGATGTGAAACACATGGGAGTGGAATTTGCAGAACAACTTGAAAGAGAAGCTAATAAAAAACGCCCTAATTTTTGGGGCAAATTTACAAATTTACCAAAGCAAATAGATGAGTTGTGGATTTGCGCTTGTGGTTCATTAAACCAAAATAATGAAGAAAAATGCTTTGGTTGTGGATTTGATAAGGACTGGGTTTTTACATTCACTTCGCCAGAAGTCCTAAAACCTTTTTTAGATGAATACAAAACTGAGCAAGCTAAAGCACGAGAGATTAAACAAGAACAAGGATAAAATTGAGCGCGAGCGGCTTGAACAGGAAAAAGAAGCCGAAAGAATAGCGAAAGCGAAGGTTAAAAAGAAAAATACGATAATTGGCGTAATCGTAGGCATCGCAGTTTGCGTAATGATTGGGTTCATTATTGATGCTTCAGTTATAGCATCGCGGGTTACATATGAATCGGAATCAGCGATGGAATCTGCATTACAAGGCACATATATCTATAGATTTACTTCATCAAATAGACCTGCTTGGGGTATAGTTATCGAAAACAAAAAGTTCCGTCAGCATTATTATAGTGATGATGAAGGTCGTGAAAGGGATATTTCTTTCTATCCATCAAGAGGTTATATAACAGTGGGCTCAGATACATATATTGTAAAGAAGGATGGGAATAAAACTTATCTGCTTAATGGAAGCCATGAATACCGTTCAGGTTCTCTATCGTCTCTTGACAGGGACCCAGATTCTGAAAGCTATAAAAAAGATTTGAGTGCAGCATGGATGGAGGCTTATAAATACAAAACCATGTTAGAAACTAAGCAATCCAGCATAAGCTCTGTTTCTATAAATGGAGACGGAACTTGTAGCGGAAGTTATTATTACTTTGACTGTACTGTAAGACATACAGAGGGAACCATTCGATGGGGGAAAATAAAAGTATCTAAAGATAGCTCTGGAAAATTTGAAGCGCAGGGTTTAGATTATGATTAAATACAAAAATATCAGGGGGCGTGATTATGCGTAGCTTTATATATATTTTACTGGGGGTCGCACTACTCTGTAGCGTTTCGGCGTGTACGCAGGGTTCCGGCAACAACAATATGCCAACCGCTACACCAGAGCCAAAAGACCCTAATCAAGCTATATACGATGATGCCGTATCACTCGCCAGAGATAAAGATGTTCAAGCGGCAATCAACAAATTGAAAACCTTGCCCGAAGAATATGAAGATAGCTCTGCTTTAATAGAAATGTTCGAGAGCGCATTAGAATCTTCTTTTGTAGGAACATGGTATTGTAGTCGTGCTAATTCTTGCAATGACATGGAAATAACATTGAAAATTACACCTTATTATTCGGGTAACTCAATGCGATTGCATTATGATAGGGATATGGTAAGCCCAACAGGTTCAGGAGGCAGTAAAATTACAGGAAACACAGAGATTCCATCAGGAAACGAAGTATCGGCTTCATTTGTCAATGGAAAATTCAAATTGGACGGGAACAATTTATTAGAGATTTTCCCAGAAATGAACAGGCAAAACAAGTATACTAAGAAGTAGCGGGGTGTCTATCAAAAAACGGAATTCGAAATGAAAGAGGGGTAGTATGGTTAGAAAAAATGACATTTCAAGCGAAAAAATGGTGACGTTTCAATGCGATTGTAAATGTGCCATGCTTGTAATTGATAAAACTGTTTACAGCGACGGCGATATATACCACGGGATTTCCATTCAGGATTCACGCTATAACCATAACTACAACACAGTATGGGGCAGAATTAAACGTGCCTGTAAGATATTATTCGGCAAGCCGATTTACTACAATGATATTTGCATTGTCGAGCCAAAAGTGTTTAATGATTTCGTTGAAGAAATTAATGAATTAGTTAGATGGCAAGGTGATAAATGATGATGTACCCATACATTACCCTCGCAGACGAAACTTTAATAACGTACTCGCACACGGAAGAAGAAAACGGAGTGAATATCGTTGACGTTCATTTTGAACGACCTATATACGGCGGATTTGATTCTGCACGATGTCGATTGCCGTCCTACGAATGGATTATGAGAGATGGCTATTCCGACGCAGAAATTTTAATATTTGAAAAAATATTGAAGGACAGCGATGAATTTATTCGCAAGTATTCTGAAAAATCGGAAATAATATTTGGCTATAAATAGAAAAGTACGGGATATAGGAATATATGAACGAGCCGAAGAAATTCGGACGGAACATGAGGAGGGAGCAAAGTGTTAATAAATCTTTGGGCAGTAGAAAACACGGCGGCGATTATTATAGAAGACGAAAACAGCCCTGTAACATATAGCAATCAAACAAACGGAACATTCTGTAGCCATCCAGAGGTAAAAGGTTATCTCGTCCCCGTTGAGTTCAAAGGAAGAATTTTAGTGAAATTCATGAGTGCTTGGAGTGCCGGAGGCGGATGGGATACCGATGAGTCTTTCTATGATGATGCTCCGCAGATTATGAACCAACTCAATGAGTATTTTTATGAGGATTATTTATTTGAGCTTGATAAAAGCAAAATTGATAAAAACACGGAGGCGTGGGTTCATCTTATTGGCAAAAGAAACACCATTGAAAGTAGAGGTACTGCAATTCTTCAAGGATTTCCAGATACATTCAATGCCATACTGACGTGGGCTAACAGCGATTAACAAGGGAATAGTTCTCTGAAACAGTTAACAGCACCCGTTCATTGAGCGGGTGTTTTTTTATGCAAAAAATGATAAGGAGGAAAATTATGACCGTATTAGAAAGATTCAAAACCGAGATTGGCAAAGAGTATTTTGACGATGCCGTATACACGATGTATTTGGACGAGAACGGGCTTCAAGCCGTTGCCCCGTATGTGAAGTCAACCATGCAGCGGGCGTTGTTGTTGACGCTTTTGGACTGTATACAAGCACTGTCAAACGACATCGACCTGTTCCGCCGTGTGGATAGCGAGTTTGCCACGACCAGCGACGCTTACTTGAATTTACGCCAGCGGATTGAGGATGTGGAGCGGCGCATTAACTCTCTGGGAGAACCCAATTCGATTGTATCATATCTTTTTCACGGATGAGGAGGTGGGAGCATGAACGGCACATACAATGTTGTGCGGGAACAATTTAAGGACACTTGGAGACGTGAGAACAAATCAGTAAAAGTTATGGCTACAGGCGATGTATATGATGTTGTGTTTAGAAGAAACAAGAACAACACCACCACAAAAAATCATAGCACGATTTTTTATCCCAAGGCAGATAAGGAAATGAAACAAGGACGGCTGCTGTTATTCAGAAACAAATTCTTCCTGATAATGAACCAAGAAGAACTTGAAAATGATGTTTATTATCGGTCAGATTTGGTTCAAACTAACTGTGTTCTGGAAGCTCTCCTCAATAAATCACAGTTGAGCGGGAGATGGTACGCCGATGAACTGGTTATAAATTCGTTCTCATCCGATATGAGGTCTACCGCTTCGATAAACGGGTCTGTCATCACAACTTTGGGCGGACGACTGGAATTGCTGGCAGAGGATAACGCCTATACACGGTTGATTTCGCCTGATGATAATTTTATTGAATTCGGCGGGACGTATGAGGTTGACAATATTTATTTCCTCGAAGGCTTTGCCAGAATATCACTTAAACAAACACAATCCTCTGGTAATACAACACAGACACATATACTTAATGTGGTGCAGGGTGAGTTCTTTGAAGATTATGAGTATAGTCTTTCTGATTTTATTTTGCCAGTCATCAGGGAGTTCAATGGGGTCACTGCCACCGACTACATCATCAGGAATTCGATGATTGATGTAGTAAGCTCAGATGAGTCCATTGCAAAATATAACAAAGACACTGGAATGATTGAAACATATACGGAAGGCAGCGTTACACTTGATTTCACTTGGGTAGAGCATGGTATTACTGAGAGCTTGATTGTAGATGTAGCGGCATATGCGCCGCCACCGCCTTATGCGATTATTTCTTGGACTGGTTTGGCTGAAATTCGTCAGGGTGGGTCAAATAAGATAATAACAGTCAACTTCTCTGACCCAGATGGGAGCAACATCAATGATGCAAGCGTAATCCAATGGCAATTCTCATCGAGTGCGGGAACAAATTTTGTGAACAGCGCAGCCGCTCCTACTGCCGCTAATATAAACTGGTCTGTGCAGACACCGCCTAATATTATCCGAGTGCAGGCAGGCAGTAACGTCGCCATCGGAAGCATCGTAACTATAAGAGCATTTATGAATCATCCAGTTTATGGTCTCATCGAGGATACAGTCCAGATGGAAATTGTTGATTTATGGTAAGTGCCAATTTTACGATTGGAGCGGCTTCGTTTTATTGCGGAGCCGCTTGCCCGTTCTCTGTGGCTATATCAAATTTTCTGTGTAGGACTAACACTGCTTTTCAAATCCTAAATCAATAAATATTTGAATAAATGGATAGATTGATGCAAACTATTAGAAAATTAAATCAAATAAAGCATTGACAAACGGGTCAGAATGTGGTATGATATAGACAGGAAGAGTATGATGTTCCCTGACAGATAAAATTAAGATAGGTATAGTTAAAAAGGAGGAAGATAAGTATTAGTAAAGTAATTCGTATCGCCAGTATCATGGCAAGTCAGATTGAAAGGGGTAATGGTGTTGTTAATACAACGCACTACGCGCCTACAGAGAAGAATCCGAATGGCAAGGAGAAAGACATACGGCAAATCTACAACGGCAGCATCAATGAGAGTTTGTATCTCGAAGCACTCATTAAGTTATTTGGCAAGGGCAATATAATAAAGACATCAAAGCGCGGTAATAAAACGTATGAATATACAGATGCTTTGGTTGCGGTCGAGTTTAATGATTATTCGGTAGATAGCGACAAAAAATATACCAAGCTCGTACCCAATAAACATAAAGGAGAATTGGAACAAGTAGTTCTTCCAGATAGGGTCGCAAGCAAAAAGAAGCTAACGCTCCGCCGCAAGTATTATGAAACTCCCTTCACTTTGAATGAGATAACTTATGTTATGGATAAACGCAGTTCGAGTCAAGCAAGACAGGGTAAGTGTCTGTTTATCAAGAAGGAATACATAGAAAAGATTACCGCATGGAGCAGGTTGAATGTATCATTAAAGAAGAAGTTGGATATTGCCACTCTTAGGGCTTATGAGAGCTTAGTCCTTAGTGGTCTTAAAGATAAAATTAAGATTGGCAGACATCAAATACTTTTGATTGACGATGTAGAGGACACTTGGAAGGACAGAGCATCCGTTACTTCGGTGGTTAATAATAGTATAGTAGAGGAAACCAAAGACGATTGGGATTTCGTTTCAAATCTATGGGATGGGCAATCCCTTTTGGACGAGAGTTACTTCGGCGGGAAGGCTTCCATGCTCCTCAGAGGACGTTGGTTCAAAACGGCGGCGTTTAACTGCAAGGTCAAGGATTATCTCAAAACCGTTTACGGAAAGCCAAAAATCAAGGATATGTTTAACAACGAGCTTAATACAGATGACATAGTAATGATAACGACCCCTAATTCGTTGAAGTGGTTAAAGATAATCGAACTGTCTGACGATTTCGCTGACAAGGCAGAAGCCTATGAACGCTGGTTGAGCAAATTAGAGGAAGAAGAAAATGTTTTTGGTGTCGTCAAATCGGAAAGCAGAAGCAAGTTTGGAGATATGCAACAGTTAAGCTACCAGATGTTACAGTCAATGCCATTTACCAAAGAGCAGTTGGCAGAGGTATTCAAGTACGAACACGATTATGTTAAAAATATTAGGAATGACAATCAAGCGTTCCGCCGCCATGTGGATGAACAGGATTTAGATGAGCATAGCAGTTTAATGGATATACTGTTTGCCTCCGTCCCTGAAATATTTAAGACCACATTGTTTCGAGATTACCGCCAGCAGATGATTCAACGCCATACCCGCAAGCTACGCAAGGGCAAAATAAAAATAGCCAACAGCGACTATGCGTGGCTACTTGGAAACCCATATGAAATGCTTCAAGCGGCAATCGGTGTGCCAAAAGACCAGTGGTGGAGACCTCTTAAAGAAAACCAAGTATATCGTCCGACGTTTTTGGATAAAGTCGAGTTTACATTGTTCAGAAATCCGCATATTTGCGCGGGTAACATAGCGGTAGTGGAAAATAAATTTGATGCGGTATTTCGGAAGTGGTTTAACCTAAACCCTAATGTTATCGTGGTAAATTCAATGGAGTATGATATTCAACCTCGTCTTGGAGGGTGCGACTTCGATAGCGATGTGGCTCTCGTGGCATCGTCGAAAACTATTCTCGGAATAGCGAAGGTCTGTGTAGAGAAGTACGCTGTGCCTGTTTGCGATATTCAAGCTAAAACCAAACTAATCAAAAAAGCTACCGCCGCTAATTTGGCTGATATAGATGGGAAAATAGCGGACAATTTTATCGGGGTCATAATAAACTGGAGTCAAGTCTTCAATTCGTATCTTTTTGACACTCTGCATAACAAAGTCAAATTAGAAGATGAAGACAAATACCCGAAAACGATGATGGAAGGCTTCTATAAGACGATAAGCATTTTATCTTCACTGTCGCAGGTCGAACTGGATAAACCGAAAAAGTATTTTGAAATTAACAAAATCACCGATGAATACCTTGATAATTTGAGATTACACAAGCATATCAGAGATGAGGTCGTCAAATATACCTTTGACATAAAAAAGGGAACAAGGTTGACAGATACACGCAAAACATATTTGGAAACACTAAAACAAAACGGCTACACCATGAAACAACTCATGGATTCGGGCGAGGAGTACAAGAAATTGTCTAAAAAGATTGCAAAAGCAGAATACGACGACGAAGATTCTGAGATTATCGAATTGATGAAGAATAAATACAATGAGATACTGAATATAATCAAACCGCTCTGCACTGAGAGCCTTGCCATTGTTCGTCCGATGTTCTTCAAGCAGATTCAAAAACCAGATTTTATGCGGTATGATTATCAAAAGTTTGATTGTCCGATGGATTGGTTACAGCAGTATGTTCTTAAAATTCCGCCAAAAGTGAAAAAAGATACTGATACGGTTGAGTTGTGTGATGTGATGAATAAGCGACCTTTGAACAATAATAAACGCAAACAAGTGGACGCCATTCTTAAACTGGCTGAGGAATATGACGGCTTGCTTTTGCAAAAATCTTTCTTCAATGAATACGAAAAGGACTATGTTGGCATCGCACTATTGTATGAGGATTATTATGAGCGATTGGTTGAAAAGAAAATTGACATGGATATGGCATATGCCTTAATCAAGTGGTGTTTTGACGAGAAATCACAGGGTGACAAATCCCGATTCAAAAACCAGAAAATGATGATATTAAAGGGGCTGTGCAAGACAAATAAACAGTTGGTCAAAGATTGCTTTTTGCAGCCAGTAACGGAAACAAATGATGATGTTAATGACGAAACTGCATAACTTGTAGCATCAAAATACCACACCTTTAATTTCGCACATCTAACAAACATAGCAGTATCAATAGTTTGTGGAATTGGCTAAACTCTCTATATGGGAAGAGGAAGAAAAATCAAACAATATCAAAAATAGAGGTGCAGAAAAAGGTGGAAAGGCTAAATAAAAACACCATCCGAAAGGTGGTGGAAGGAAAAACAGTATATCAAATAAGTATGGAGGGCGAGAAGTATCAAGGATGTTGCATTTGTGATGAATATTTTAAGTTGACAGGATACAACAATAAATATTGTCCGGTGTGTGCCAAGGACGTGAATATCCGAAAAACATCCGAGAAGAACAAAGAGAAGTATCACGCTAAAAAAGCACAACAAGAATAGAGACCGTTCACAGTCGGAGTGAGCGGTCTTCTTTATGTTAATGCTTAGGCAAGACATTGCACACCAAAGGTCATCGTTGGTGAATGGGGGTTCGCACAACGATTGCCAGTATTCAGACGCATGGTGCGTCTGCGATTGATTCGAGATAATGACGACATAACTATCTCATTTTAACTCTATGCTAAAATTATAGCATAGAGTCGTTTCGTTTGTCAAGAGTTTTTTTGAAAATTCATTTGTTAATTTTTTACGAATGGCTCGGTTTCCGAATTTTTGCATTGAGACGACCGATAAATATTCCTCTATGAAATTTTGAGCAACCCATTTTCAAAAAATAAATTCCAAAAAACAGCACAACAACCAACAGACCCTACCCGGTCGGTAGAGCCAAAGAGTATCAAGACAAACCAAATACATTCTTACCCATTTATATCATACCACAGATGATTTGCGTTTGTCAACCATTTTGAAAAAATAAATTATGAAATTCAGCGTCCAAGTCGGACGCTGTTACTTTAGGAGGATAATACATAAATGAAGTTAGGTAAAAACGAGATGAATAACCCGATGGAAAGTATTCGGGCAGAAGAAATAAACGAACAACAGAAAGGCATGGTCTCTATTATGACAATTCCAAAATTATATACAATACAGCAGGCGGCGAAATTGATTGACGGCGCAAACGAAAAACTAATCCGTAAAATGTGTACTGACGGGCGTATTGATTGCACAATGTCCGGCAATAAGACGCTGATGACAATAGAAGCATTGTATGCAGGTTTCAAAATCCCCGCTACATACTGTCACGCATAAAAAATAGATAAAGTTGAAGCGGCGTATTCATTATTAGTGCAAAATTATCGTGATACGAAATTATATTCGAGAATGCCTGTACATTCATACGAAATTGTGCTATAATAGAGAGGAAATACGCCGCTGTATTTAAGGAGGAACAGCGGAATGAAGATTCCCGATAATATTGATATTCACAACGGCAGTTATAGGTTACGCTATACTGTCAACGGCAAACGGATTGATAAACGCCTCAATCCCAAAAAGGATAAAAACAACCCTGAAAAAATGACAGACCGTCAAATCACGGCATGGTTGGAGAAGGAAAAAACTCGTATTATTTCCGAAGCGACGGGCGACTACTCGACTCCTCTTCCCTTTGGTGAAGTGCTTGATATGTACTTGGAAGACAAAGCTACTGGACTCAGGGATACCTCACGAGCGTGTTACAAGGGACAAGCACCACGCATTAAGGATGAATTGGGTAACATCAGAATCGACAACCTCAATAAATACTTAATGCAAAAGTTCATCAACGGACTCCCTGTTGGCTCACAAGAAAACAACAAGTTCATTCTTGTCAATGTTTTCAACTATGCCAAAGAATTTAAGATGGTTAAAGACAATCCAGCCGATTGCTTGAAATTCCAAACCATCGACAAGGAAAAGGATTTCCATACTCGTGATGAAATCACTCAGATTCTGACAGCATTGGCGAGCTACAGAAACGACAGAATTGGCTCGTATGCAGTTGCTCAGTTACGGATGTTCGTAGAGCTTGCTGTTAATTCTGGGATGCGTATCGGGGACGAGTAAGTCAAGCTATCGACAAAAGAAAAATCGAATATTGACGAAAATCAGCGATATGTACAAATAATGAACTCAAATCCTATAAATATTATACATAAAAATACAGGAACGCAAAATTCGTTCCTGTATTCTCGTGTCACCATTTAGAACCAACGACATCTTCTGCAACGGCAGAAACAACGGCGGCATCTGTTGAACCAGTTAAATCCGAAACACATAACAATTCTCCCCTCTGTCGAGATATTGTACTATATGTCGAAATGCGGAATTTTGATACACATTATTGATGACTAATGTTGAATCGGCTTACGGCAATATGGGCAGTAGTTCTTCCCATTACTCCAAAGCCAGTCACAATTTTTACAACTGCTTTTCTTGTTTGTCGTGGTTGCATCTGTCAGCTTGTGAGTGTCTAATTGCTTAATATTCATAATTTTTTCTATCCTTTCTTTTGATTTAATATCTATGCAAAAGCACAGCCAATTCTCAACAAATCGGCTGTACTTTTACCATTATAACTTATCCACAAAATCCTTCATTTCCTGCTTTGAGTTAATCGAATGGGTCTGCTCAATTATTTCACATTTACGTTTATCTGAAAATGCCGCGAAAGTCGTTAAAGCGTTCGAATTTTGCGATAGTGCTGCTCCCAACCCTAAAGGTATATCGGGAATATCAAATGTGTTATTCATAACATCACCCTAATTTATTCTGCCCTGCTGTAACACGAATATGTTTTGAAAAGTCTTCCGTCAATCAATTCTACAAAAGCGCAAATTTATCTGACAATTATTACTGATATACCCTTTTGCTGAACAAAATTTATCCACTTGCTTGATTGAACAAGATTTCTGCTAATGCGAGAAACGTCTTCTACAATAACTGCATCAATATTACCCGCTTCAATATCAGTGTTAAGCCGATTAAGTGCAGGTCGGTCAAGCGTATTTCCGCTTGCACCGTTATCCACATATAACTGAATATGATTATAACCATGCTTAACGGAATAATCGCCGAGTATCTTTTCTTGTAATTTAACCTTGTCATTATCCTCGACCGCACTGCGGATATACAAGGCTGTTTTTTTCATGTTTGACATAATTTTTCTCCTAAATATTTTTTAATTTTATTCTTTTGCGGCAAAATTTACAAATTTCCACCGAATCTCAATCTTGTAATCGGGGAATACAAGAACCTTATCAACAAGAGCGTTTACGATGTCTTTCGGAGTTGCGGTTTCGCTTAACGCAGTTTTAGCAATTTCTACAACTTTCTGATTAGCTGACTTATCACGCTCCGCCTGTTTTATGACCGCAAGCTGATTATTCAGCCGTTCGAGTTGCGTAGTACAATCAGTTTTTAACTGTATATGAGTATCACGGTCGATTTCACCGAGAACGAACTGCTCATAATACTTCTGCCGTTGTTCAATCAATTGACGAATTTGCTTTTCACACTCGGAAATTCTACGCTCGAAATCGCCTTTTTTATAAAGTCTTTCTAAACCCAAATCACCGGAATCGAGAATAACTTCCGATTGTTTGCGAATAATTGTCATTACTGCATTATGAATTTCATCAGCGTTGTATTTCATTTTGTGACAACCGGAAGTCGGGTCAGCGTGAGTTTTATCGCAACGATACATAGGAAAACTACACGATTCACAGTAGGTAAGTGCATAACCGCAACAACCGCAAGCAATTTTACCGAACAACAAATAATCACGATGTTTTACGTTCTTTCGGCTTTGTGAGCGAATTTTCTGCACTTCATCAAATACGTCTTTCGATATAATTGCAGGGTGGTGGTTGAGCGTTATTATCCATTCGCTTCTCGGACGATGATATTTGTTACCGTCAACATCTTGAAAAGTCTTACCCGCTATACGGATTCCAATATACTGCTCGTCTTTTAGAATATCTTTTAAAGCCTGCTGTTTCCATTGACAAGTTGGTGTAATTGAATCGCCCTTTGCAAGTTTGCGTTCTTCGCTTAATGTGGGGATTTTCGACTCGCTCAAATTACAGCAGATTTCTCTCAAAGTCAATCCTTGTAATGTCAAGTCGTAAATTTTGCGAACAACTTCTGCGGTAGTAGGATTTATTTTCCACACGCCTTCGCTAACAATATAACCATAAGGAACGGCACACGATAACCGCTCACCGCTAACAATACGAGAACGCAGAGTATTAGCGTGATTGCTCGGAATCGGCTTATCGGAAGCATACATTTTTGGATTCTGTAACATTTCATGTACTTTTGCAAAACCCTCTTTACTGACAATAGCGGGGTGACTATCGGGGCGAATAATCCACTTTGAGCGGTCATGCTCAACCCGAAACCCCTCTCCAATTTGAGATGCTTCGACTTTTCCTGCAACATAACTCCCTGTGTACTGCTCATTTTGAAGAATACGCCATATTTGCCTTGTCGTCCAGTTGAATTTAGGAATAATGTCTTTGCCCTTATTTGTGTACTCGTATTCTCTCGGAGCAAGATGTTTGTCAGCAAACAGTTTATCGCGGATTTGTGCCGTTGACTTTCCGTCAAGTGCCATACTAAAAATCTCACGCACAACTTCGGCGGGTTTGGGGTCAATGTCCCATTTGCCGTCTATTTTGCGATAACCGTAAATCGCACCGCCTACAATATGCTCGCCATTCTCCATAAGAACTCGCTTTGCACTTTTAATTTTCTTGGATAAATCCTTGCTGTAATGCTCGTGCATTAGAAACTTGAACGCAACATCAATTCCGCCTGTGCCATCTAACTGCTCATTAGAATCGAATCGGTCGCCTATTGCGATAAACCGCACACGATATAATGGGAACACCTGCTCGATATAATAACCGCTCTCCATTGCATTACGGGAAAACCGCGAGAAATCTTTTGCGATTATGCAGTTTACTCTGCCCGAACGCACAAGTTCAAGCATTTCCTGTACCGCAGGGCGTTCAAGATTCGTACCTGTGTAGCCGTTATCCACGAATTCGAGTACAGAGGAATGAGTAATGTCAAGCTCAAGCTCTTCAATGTGCTTATCAAGAAGTAATCGTTGGTGCGGTATGCTCAGACTTTCCGAAACAGTATCATCTTGGGAAAGCCGTATATATTTTGCAATCACATACTCATTCATGCTCTACAACCTCCTCCATGAATCGGAATTTTACCGTAATCCGATTGTTTTCATGGACTACGATTTTTTCAACAACCTTGTCGATAACTTCTGCGGTTAAGTCTGAAACAGATTCTATCCTTTGAACACTCTCTTGTACTTTAGATAGTGCCTTTTCTTGTTGAATACGAGCGTGAGCATTATCTCGTAACTGCTTTTCACGAGCAGTCAATTCTGCAATCTTGGTTTCATAACCCGATTTCATTTCCTTGTACTCAAAATCGGTTATATCACCCACAATCAGACTTTCATACAACCCTTTAAGGAACATTCGATTTTTACAGAGTTCGGTTTTAACGGCGGTTAATTCGGCATTGTAATCATTAACAGGCTCGGTAGTAGCCACTCGTGACAACACAACCTCATGATTTTTGAGAAGATTAAAAATCTTCTCTTTAAGCAGTTTTTCACCGATTTTCATACCGGTACAAGCGTAGCTTGAGTATTGCTTCGGGGTACTGCACTTAAATCTGTAGAACTTCTCGCCGTCGCGTTTTCGGGGCATAGGGCGTTCACAACAACCGCAGAATAATTTACCTTGAAAAATGTTATCTGTTTTCGCTGTTGAAAATCTCGGCGATTTATCGGGTTGTTTCAATAATTCCTGCACTACAGCGAATATTTCGCGACTAACCACCGCTTCATGGGTGTTTTCGGTAATCGTCCATTCGGTTTCGGGCAGACGCTTACAAGCACCGTTGATGGTTGTTTTTCTGCCCTGCACCATATCACCGCAGTAAATACGGTTATCTAAAATACTACGCACACCTCTGTAACTCCAGTAGATATTATCAGCCCCTCGTGCTTTCGGTGAACGCTTACCGATTGAGCAGAGATAACGGTTCGGCGGTAGAATCTCATCACCATTGAGCCATTCTAAAATAGCATTTATGCGTTGCCCGTCTGCCGCCATATCAAAGATTTGCCTAACAATCCCCGCAGCATATTCGTCTACAATGAGTTTATGACAATCATCGGGGTGCTTCAAGTAGCCATACGGTGCTTGACCACCGACAAAATATCCGTTCTTGATGTTCATTTGAAATGTCGCTCTAACCTTGCGGCTCACGTCCAACGCATACGCTTCATTTATCATGTTTTTCAGACTTAACATAATCCCGCCGCTATCGCCATTGTTGGAATCGTAGTTATCGGTGACTGCTGCGAACCGTATGTTTTTTGAGGGAAAATACTTCTCAACATAATATCCCGTATCAATCGCGTTTCTGCCGAGCCTTGAAAGGTCTTTGACCACACAACAATTGATTTTATCGCTCTCTATGTCTTCAATCATACGCTGAAAAGAAGGACGCTCAAAGGTTTGACCGCTTTTTCCGTTGTCGATGTAGATTTCCCGCAGTTCCATGTCGGGGTGTTCAGCGATAAACGATTCTATAATTGCCTGCTGTGTTTCGATTGAATCGCCTTTTTGTTTCCTGTCGGTAACCGAAAGCCGGATATATGCTCCTACATGGTAGAGATTTTTTATTCCCAAATTGGATGCAACGTCACGTTGCTTTCTTGATTTACGAGCCATTATGCCGCCTCCTTACCGAGAATCGCTATAGCGTTCTCATATTCCGACTGATAGTTGAATGTGATTTCAAGCTCGGTCTTGCTGAGTACCCGAATACTGTGAATTAGATGTATAACCGTCTTTCGGTCAACCGTTTCAAGCTCATCAAATTTGGCGAAATGCTCAGTCCACATCAGTCTTTCATGCTTACAGGCAAGCACCGATTCGATTTCTTTTTGCAGTTTTGCATTTGCCGCAAGAATCACATCGGCATCCTCGGTATATTTGCTTTTAAGCGATTTATACTCATCTTTGCTTAGATTACCGCTAATCATATTCTCATACAACCCCGACTTAAAAGCACGGATTTTATCAAGCCTGCGTTCATTGTCAGCGATTTGAACAGTCAGTCGTTCCGATAATTCACGGGCAATACGGGTGGAATCAAGGCTTTCAATAAGTGTTTCAAGCGACGCGACATTCGCGATATGGGACTTCAAGCTGTTCAAGATACACTCAACAAGGTCGTTTTCTTTAAGATTTGCCGGTTTTGTGCAACCGTTCTTTTTAGTAGTCGGGCAGTAATAATAGTGATACTGCGAGTTTTTGTACGATATAGTCCGTCTTGTCATGCGATTCCCGCAGCACCCGCAAATCAGTATGCCGGAGAATGTGTATACCTTATCGCAAAGCGGGGAGGTACGGGTATCAAGCCGCATAATCTTCTGCACAAGGTCGAAATTATGTTGCTTTATAATCGCCGTATGAGCATTTTCGATAATATGCCACTCGCTTTCGGGGCGTTTCTGTAAATCTTTCAGCTTATAATTAGGTGTCCCGCTTTTGCCTTGCGTAAGCGTACCGATATATGTTTCGTCCTGTAAAATCCGAATAATCGTAGTCGCCGACCATTTCCCGCCGTCTACATCGGAGTAACCGCCTTTGGGGTGGGGCAAGCCCTTGAATTTCTTGTACTCCATAGGCGATAAAACGGCATTTTCGTTGAGTGTGTCGGCTATTCGAGCCGCCGCCATTCCGTCGAGTTTCATACGGAATATGTCTTGTACAACACTTGCGGGGTAATCGTCTATGATAAGTCGATTGTGATTGTTCTCGTCTTTTTTATAACCGTAGACAGGACACGCACCTGTGAAGTCGCCGTTTGCTCGTTTTACGTCTAATGCACTGCGGGTTTTGATTGAAATATCACGGCAATATGCGTCATTGATGATTGATTTCAACGACACGGTTAAATCGTCACCACTATCGTTCAGAGTGTCGATATTATCGTTGATTGCAACGAATCTCACCCCGTAAGCGGGGAATATTCGTCGCAGATGCCTCCCTGTTTCGATGTATTCACGCCCAAGTCGGCTAAGGTCTTTACAGACAACACAATTGATATTCCCCGCATAAATATCCTCCATCATTTCCTTGAACGCCGGGCGGTCGAACAGGATTCCTGAGAACCCATCGTCAACTCGTTCTCCGACTATTTCGATTTCGGGGTGACTTTTCAACCACTCGTCAATCAGCCTACGCTGATTAGACACGCTGTTGCTTTCGCCGACTCTTTTTGAAGCCGCCGAATCATCGGCACTTGATAAGCGGATATATTTCACCGCTTTGTACTTGATTTGTTCCATCACAAATACTCCTTTAATTTTCGTTAAAACCACTAACTTTCCCGAAAATCAAAAGAGTGTGCGGGTCGCCGTTATTCCTTTTCCGTGTTTGATTATACGGCAACCCGCAGGGAAAGTCAACTTTGTCAATTTGATTTTTTAGTTTTTATTTTTAATTCATGAAATTTATTAAACATTCGGTAAATGTTGCTCCGTTTTCGGGGTGTTTCTCGGTTACAGCGAATTTGCCGCTTTTATAATGGTAAGGGTCTTTTATT
>Ga0082212_10000846_pt2 | contig 17337 bp, 11 predicted proteins | sample TergutNt197P3_FD_71548 | JGI IMG/M metagenome (GOLD analysis project Ga0082212, IMG submission 71548) | Neocapritermes taracua P3 segment gut microbial communities from Petit-Saut dam, French Guiana - Nt197 P3 | ecosystem: Host-associated > Arthropoda: Insects > Digestive system > Gut ... | reverse complement strand
TTCCGTCCGAGACTCCCGCATGGTTAGTGATTTTCGACCGTCGCACCAAAACACGCGAAAAAAGTTGGGACGAACGCATCAGTTGGGAACAGGACGGCGATGTGACCGTGTTAAGCTGTTGATGGCATCATTTATTTACCGGAGAGTGATTTTCTCCCCTGTCTTCGCACTTTGAACGGCTGCATCTAAAATGCTGACTACTATCAGATTGTTTTCAAGCGACGACAGATCGGTCGGCAATACTTGTATTTCGCCGCGAACCACCGCTTTCAGGTAGTAGAACGAGTCATTGTAAGGAGCAGATAACGGGGAAGGCGTCATTGCTTCCTCCTTATTTCGATGGTAAAAACGCATTTTAGTCGGTGTGTCCTGATAGATATAACCTTTGCTTCCGTAGATGTGCATATCTTTCCTGCTCATCGGCCAGTTCCACGAACCCATGATTTGAACGGTCGCTGACGGATAATCGACCATGATTGTAGCGTCATCATCTACTTTTGGATACTTGTCGGGCTTCTGCTGTCGCAGGATGGCATAGACGCTCAGTGGTTTTTCGCCATGTAACAACCACGTTGCCAAGTTCGCTCCATAGCAACCGAAATCAATCACAGCGCCTCCGCCATTCAGTACCGGATCGGTCAGCCAGGCAAGAAATTCCTGACTGCATCGGATTTCAATCGGACCTTGATGGCCGTCATAAATATTAATTCGCGTGATACTGCCTATCGAATCCGCCTTAATCAACCGGTAAGCCTCATGATTGGTGCTATACCAGGTAGTTTCATAGTTCGTAAGCAAATGAATCCGGTGCTTGCGAGCCAGTTCGGCCATTCGTCCGGCATGTTCATTATTGACAGCCAAAGGTTTTTCGACCATCACATGAATGCCTCTCGGAGCACAGGCTTCCACCACACTCAAATGATCATAGATTGAACCGTAAGCCACAACGACTTCGGGTTTTGTTTTATCTAACATTTCATTCAGATCGGCAAAAAAAATGGATTCATCATTAATTTTTCTGCGCAGACCATTATTTTCACGGATGGATTGATCCGGTTCGGAGGCACCGACAACTACAAAATCTCCCCGGTCAACACGACGTGTTACTTCCGCCAAATGACCATGTGAAAGCCCTGCCACACCCAAACGAAGCGGCCGGTCGGTTTGTCCCATACAATGTACGGAACACAAGACCGACAGCATCAGGAAATACCTGTAAGCTATTTTAAATGTTCTCATTTTTTTAAAATTTAGAATTAATGCGGCAAAGATATGAATTTTTTATTGGATGGCAGAAACATGCGAAATACCAATTGCAAAATCGCCTGCCAAATTGCAAAAAGCATTTACCAATAAAGATGGGAAGAAATTTTGATATAGTGGTTAATAATCAGGCATGAATAATTGCTGAATAGAATTTTTACGCGTTTTGTTGTAAAAAAATCACCGTTTAATTTAGACAATTTTGTTGTTGCGTTTTGCCTTATTCGTCTTTCCCAATTTGCAATTTGGTAATAATGGATATTTGAAATTGAAACGTATAACTATTGTGGAGAATTTTTTAATTCTGCGTACTGTAAAATGCTTGCATTCAATTCGATGTATCGCGAATCCGATAGAAAGAAAAGAGACATTAAACAAATTTAACAAATACAACTATTTTGCCAATAAATAGATTTTTTTTATTTTTGTTTGTTTTTTTTATTTTTGTTTTTATATTTGCAACTTTTTAATAAGTGTCTAATTTAAACGGTGGTTTAAAAATAGCAATTTTCGTGAATATTTTTGTGACTAAAAATTAACTACTTTTTCCGGTGAACCTGATGACCATATATTATCATTGAAGAATAACTGTTTAATTATTATCCGTCACAAAACAATAAAAGACAAATACGCCTCTGCAGCAGGTGAAAACCTTTACAAATGGAAATGTACTTTTATTGTGCTTCGCGAAATGAGATAGAAGAAGACTTAATATAGCAGGAACTGCGGGAATAGATTGATTTTGCTATTGAGGCATTACTACCATGAGGAAAAGAAATGGTTAAATACCATTTTCAGAATCGAAAAACCGACCACTGAAATGTATTTAGATGAATTTGTCGCTTAATAAAGTCAAAAATAATACATGAGCACAATGTATATATCTGTATGTAAGGTGTTTAAAAGATTGAAAGCGGCAAGTATATCAAGGTGATTATTATATAATATATATATGTATTAACTATTTTTTTTAATTTAATATAAAGTGTATGAGAAAATTTGCAATTAACAAAAAAACAAAAATGCGGAAGAACGTCTCACTAATGCTGACTTTTCTACTTCTTTTATGCACTAGTGTGGTTTTGAGCCAAAGTGGCACAGTAACAGGTACTGTCTCGGATATTAGCGGTGAACCATTGATTGGTGTAAACGTTTCCGTGAAAGGCACCACAAATGGAACGATTACCGACATTGACGGTAAATTCACTCTTCAGGGAGTATCATCACAATCTGTTCTTGTCTTTTCTTACATTGGATTTATTTCTCAGGAAGTTGTTTCCCGAAATCAAACAAACATTCCTGTTGTTTTAAGAGAAGATGTTCAGGGTCTTGAAGAAGTTGTGGTTACAGGGTATAGTACGCAAAGAAAGCGCGATTTAACGGGCGCTGTAGCGGTGGTCAAAATTGACGAAATCGAAAATGTTGTATCAAGTAATGTGATGCAAAATTTAAAAGGTCAAGTGCCTGGTCTTTTCGTCACTTCTAACGGCGACCCGCTTGGAGATCCTACTGTCAGAGTACGTGGTGTAAGTACTTTGAGTAATAGTAATCCGCTTTATATTATTGATGGAGTTCCAACAACATCGAATATGAATACGCTTTCGTCGGTAGACATCGAATCTATCCAAGTATTGAAAGACGCTTCTGCTGCTACAATATATGGTTCGCGTGCTTCAAACGGCGTAATCATAATCACTACAAAGAAAGCGGCTGCAGGAATGCAAACTTCTTCTGTTCGTTTCAGAAGTTCGACAACTGTAAATACCTATACAAAAAAACCGTTAAACTGGCTGAATACCTACGAACGAGGATGGGTGCAATGGAGGGCAGCCCGAAACGATGGGACTAATCCTGAAACAAATGGCTGGCCTTACATTTTTGATGATCATCAGGATGCTAATGGAAATTGGGTGCTGGATAATATCAGATATCCTGATTTTTTAGATTTATCTCAAACAATGAGACCTGCCGATACCGATTGGGTAAAAGAAGTATTGCAGACGTCAGTCACGCAAAACTATAATGTAACAGTATCTACCGGAGGCGTTAAAGGACGTGCTTTATTGGCTCTTGATTACTTAGATAATAAAGGAGCAGTCAGAGGAACGTATAATAATCGGTTAAGTTTGCGTGTCAATTCAGATTATTCTTTGATTAACAACAGAGTAAAAATCGGACAAAATCTATCAGTCACTCAATCAAAAAGAAGTACATTAAATGTAGGTTCAATATTAAACAAAACCAGGCAAATCCAACCTATTGTACCTTTACATACTGTTGATGGTATTGGCTGGGGGGGTGCTGTTGGCTCTATGGACGATAACGGACAAAATCCGGTTCGTATGATCGAATCAAATAAGGATAACAGCACCAATGTTTTAAGGTTGTTCGGAGACCTTAACATAGAAGTGGAAATTCTTAAAAACCTGCGTTTTAGATCTACACTTGGATTAGACTATGACTTTAACTTTGGTAGAGAAATGACACTACCGTATAAAGATGGAGGGCGTAATGATCCGTTATCACGCGTACAAAGCACTTTCAATCGTTCAAGTTCGTTAACCTGGCACAATACCTTGATTTATTCGCAGACTATTGGTTTTCACAATTTTGATATAACCCTTGGTCATGAACAGGTAGATAATCAATCTGACAGACAGGCATATATGCGTGACGATTATGATTCATTAGACCCTGAATACATGTATATTTATGCCGGCGGGTCTGCCATTGTACTGGCACCGGGAAATAATACTAATCGAGCAACACAATCCCGTTTATTATCCTATTTTGGAAAAATAAATTATAGTTTCAACGAAAGATATTTAGCTTCCTTTACTTTACGTCGCGACGGTTCGTCGCGGTTTGGTGCAAACCATCGTTTTGCCACTTTCCCTGCGTTTTCGTTGGGTTGGCGATTAAGTGAAGAAGACTTTTTCAAAAATGCTATCCCTTCTGTTTCAAATCTAAAGCTCCGTTACGGATGGGGTATGACAGGTAACCAGGCAGGTATTGGCGATTATGCTGCACAAGGATTATATTCAACTTCTTATTTTTCTTCCTGGCTTAACAGTGGTGGATCCGGCACCCAATTTGACACAAGTACAGCTTACGATATAACCGGAGCAGATACGGGCACACGTCCCATGGGTTTCAGACGTACTCAAATGCCAAATCCCTCATTAAAATGGGAAGCACAAACCCAAAATAATTTTGGTATTGACTTTGGTATATTAGACCAAAAACTAACCGGTTCAGCAGATTATTTCAAAATAGTAACCTCCGATATATTGGTTACCCCCCCAACATTAGGTGTTTTGGGCGAAGGGGCTGGTCAAACAGTCAATGGAGCTACTATGGAAAATCGTGGATATGAATTCCTCCTGACTTTCAGAGATAGAAAAGGTGATTTTCGTTACTCAATCACCGCCAACATGAGCGCTTATAAAAACAAAGTAACAAAACTACCTAACGAAGTCATTACTCAATATGCAGGTAATGGATTGGATAAAACGATAATAGGTCGTCAACGTTCAGTAGTATTCGGTTATGTATATGATGGGTTATTCAGGTCGCAGGAAGAAGTAGATGCTCATGTTACACAAACAGGTAAAGGTGTTGGACGCATCAGATTCCGTGACATTTCCGGCCCCGGTGCAACTGTTGATTATACACCCGGACCGGATGGAGCAATTACGGTTGCAGACCAGGATTTTATTGGTAAGACCGATCCTGACTTTATTTATGGTTTGAGTATCAATCTGCAATACAAAAACTGGGATTTTACAATGTTATGGGATGGCAGACAGGGATGTTATGACAATGTAGGAAGTGTAAAACGCAATATGGAAAATATTGGAACTTCGGAAGCAGGTGGTCAAAATTACGGAAAACGCACATTAGATGCCTGGACATTTGAGAATCCAAACTCCAACATACCTCGATTGACATTGGCAGATAGAAATTCTGAAAAATCAAGGATGAATATCTATTATCTGGAAAATACCTCTTTTTTCAAATTACGTAATATGGAAATAGGCTACACTGTTCCTAAAATCTTATCAAACAAAATTCTGATTCAGAATGCACGATTTTATCTTTTAGGTGCAAATCTGTTGAAATTCTATAAGAAATCAGGAATACAGGGATTTACCGGCGCAGATCCTGAAACCCCGGGAACCGCCTATCCGATTCCTCTTTCTTTCACACTTGGTCTAAATGTCACATTTTAAAAAATAATAATATGAAAATCTTTAAAAATATAATTATCTGTGTAATTGTCTTAACACCTTTTGCCTGCAGCGATTATCTGGATCTGAAACCAAAAGGGACTATAGGAGAAAGTATGTTAGATTCGCCTGAAATGGTAGAAAAAATGATTATCGCCGCTTATGCACATGTTGAACATGATAACAGAGTTTCGGTACCCTGGTGGTATGCTGACCTTCGCAGCGGAGATGCATATAAAGGCGGAAGTAATTCTGCCGACCAAGGCTGGGCACACGACTTGGAAGTATCAGAAGTAAAGGAAGTTGCCGTTGAATATGCATTTAAATGGGAAAGGCATTATGTTGCCATTTCGCGAGCCAATAATGCACTTGCCCGCATCAGTAAACTTACTGAAGCAGAATATCAGGATAAAATTAAACGCACGGCTGAAATGCGCTTTCTGCGTTCTTTTCAGGCTTTTCAACTCAAACAGGTTTTTAATCGAATTGTATGGGTTGACGAAACAATGGACGAAGATCAGTTGCTCCAGGAATCGAATGTGAAATACACATCTCAGGAACTATGGGATTTTATTATTTCAGATTTCAGGTATGCAGCTGATAATCTTCCCAAAGACAACAAAGATGTAGGACGTGTAAATAAATATTCAGCGACCTGTTACCTTATTAAAGCTTTGATGTATGCTGCCTACGAACAAAATGACAACTACAGCATCAAATCGATTAATACCGCTAAGTTACAGGAAGTAGTGCAATTGATTAACTGGATACAGGCGGAAAACAGATACAAACTTAACGACGATTTTGCAAAGAATTTCCTGTGGGAATTTGAGACAAAAGGAAGTACTGAAGTTACCGAATCCGTTTTTGCTGTACAGAGTTCACACGACGACGGTTCGGATTACGGAAAATTAAACCAGTTTAGCATTTTGACTTATCCCGTATCTGATCCATACAGTTGCTGCGGTTTGCACTTGCCCAGCCAAAATCTGGTCAATGCTTTTAAAACAGATCCTGCAACCGGTCTCCCTTTGTTCGACACGTTTAACGCAGGTGTTCAATTTGAGAGAGGTGAAGATATTGATGCTCATCCGGAAGTAACAGTTGACCCTCGTCTGATGCATTCAATAGCATTTACCGGTAAGCCATATAAATACGATTTGAATTATCTGCTTCCTGCAGACGCCGTGCGTGGTTCAGGATACTACGGTTTCTTTCATTCAATGAAAGAAACTGAAACATATTGGTGTCCATGCTACAAACATGCATTGTATTTTCCAAGCAGTTCTCTCAACAGAGACTTGATTCGCTATGATGAAGTATTGTTATGGAAAGCCGAAGCTTTAATTCAATTAGGAGAATTGGAAGAACCTCGCCAGATAATCAACCAACTTCGTACACGTGCCAAAAACAGTATTGCCAAGTTAATCATGCCGGACGGAACGCCATCAGCCAATTTCAAAATCGAAGAATATCCGAGCGCAGGATGGACAAAAGAATATGCATGGAGAGCGCTTCAATGGGAAGTACGTCTTGAAATGGCTTTGGAAGGCAAACGCGGGTTTGACCTAATACGTTGGGGAATTATGGGCGATGTTTTGAATGAATATTACGAAATCGAAAAGACCCGAAGAACAGCATATATGCCAAATAACGTGCATTTTATCAAAGGGAAACACGAATATCTTCCTATACCTAACAGACAAATCACATACAGTAAAGGATTATATGTGCAGAACCCTGGTTACGACCAAATTTAATGAATTTATTTTTTTGCAGATATGAGATCCTAATAGGAAAAGGGGTCTCATATCTCTTTTTGAAAAATAAAAAAATTACTTCTAAATTTTAAAATCAGAATACATAATGCGATTATTTTCGGTTACGGTTGTTTTTATTTTTTGCCTGTTGCTACTAACAAACTCTTGCAGAGATTCTGCTAAACAAATGCGAATACGGAATATTGAATTAAAACAAGATATTCATACATCAGGAATAGCGGAGCTCAGTCATTTAGTTACGCTCCCAATAGCTCCTTCTGAAATCCGTATACGTTTCAAACCCAATAATTATTGGTTAGGTCTCGGGTCAGCAGAAAAATTTGGAATAAGATTCAAAAATCAGTATGGTCAATATATTGAAGCCGGATATGATGTCTACCGTCAATTATTCTATACTGAATGTAGACATTCAACTTCAACGGATGCAATTCCAAATATTCAATTAGAACCATATACCATTGATGATACAAAATTGTTAAACATGCGAATTATGCTAAATAATAATTCGATAGCGTTGTTTGCGATGGATGGATCGGTTGAATTAACCAGTATGTATTATTATTCATCTGATTTCGATAAATTAGAATTGTTTGCAGAAAATGGTAAAGTCTTTGTGGAATTTATTTCTTTCACGCACTTAAAACCCACTTTTTAAATATCTTAATCAAAATTAAAAAAAAAATGAAATTAACATCAAAAATCAAAGCGATACTTATCATCGCTTTATCAATCATTGTTATAAGCGCCTCCGCACAGAAAAAGGACATGGGTATCTTTGAAGGAACCAGTGATATTGGAGGTGTGAAACTGATCGGACAAATGATCTATGACGCCTCGTCAAAAACGTATTCGCTTTCAGGTGGAGGGATTAATGTTTGGGGCAATCTTGACCAGCATTTCTATGCATGGAAAAAGGTAAAAGGGAATTTCTCGATGACAACGAAAGTTGAATTTGAAGGAGCGGGCGTAGTTGCTCACAGAAAAATTGGTATTATGATCCGAGATGCGCTGAACGGCGAATCACGGTGTGTGCATATTTCCATTCATGGAGATGGATTAACTTCGCTGCAATACCGGTCGGAAACAGGTGGAATAACAACTGAAGTAGTAGGCCCTCCCAACGGCAATTACATCACGCTTGAAAAAGTCGGCAAAAAAATCCGGATGAGAACGGCAACAGACATCATACCTAAAGAAGTCACAGCAGAAATCGAAATGGATTTTCCCGGCACATTTTATGTTGGTTTTTTTATCTGCTCGCACGATGCAGATATTCTTGAAACAGCTCATTTTACGAATGTGGAATTCAAAAAGTTATAATGTTTAACATTAATAAAATAAAGATTATGAAATACAATTTTTTTGCTCTTTGTTTGCTCATCTTTTTCCCTTTATCAACCTTTGCCCAACAAGGCGGCGCACGTGGCCCGAGAATTACCAGTATACTGGAAATTTACGACGTGACAACAGGTACCAGGAAGGTAGTTAGGGAATTTAACGGGACTATTGAAGCACCCAACTGGTCGCCCGACGGCAAATGGTTGGTTTATAACAGTGGCGGATTACTTTACAAAATCTCTCCGGATATAACCGGCGATACGCCAAAACAAATCAATACGGATTTTATTACCACGTGCAATAATGATCATGTCATAAGTGCTGATGGAAAATTTATTGCCCTCAGCGCCAGTCCTGTAGAAGCACGTCAATCGCGTGTATATACAGTACCTTTCGAAGGAGGCGTACCTCAATTGATTACTGCTGTAGGCCCAAGTTATCTGCATGGTATCAGTCCCGATAATAACTTTCTTGCTTATTGCGCAGAAAGGAACGGCAATTACGATGTATATGTAATTCCAACAAAAGGAGGCAAGGAACGTCGGTTGACAACAGCTGAAGACCTCGATGATGGTCCGGAATATTCGCCTGACGGTAAGTATATATGGTTTAATTCCGTACGCACGGGAACAATGCAGGCATGGAGAATGAAGACTGACGGATCGGAACAGACACAGATGACATTCCACACAGACCGTCATTCATGGTTTCCACATATTTCACCGGATGGAAAATTGGTAGTATACATTACATATAAAGTAGGTGATGTGTTGCCCAACCAGCATTTAGCAAATAAAAACGTAGATTTACGTTTGATGACAGCTGATGGAAAAGACTCGAAAGTGATCGTTGAATTGTTTGGCGGACAAGGTACCATCAATGTTAATTCATGGGCGCCCGACAGCAAACGCTTTGCTTTTGTAAGTTACCGTGTGGAAACACCGGCAACACCTCCTGCCATTCCTGCACAATTCACCTCTTCAAACGATATAGGCAACGTGAAGATGAAAGGAAACATGCAATACGAACCAACCACAGGTGTTTACACCATCACAGGTGGTGGAGCGAATCTTTGGGCAAATGCTGACGATTTTTTTTATGTATGGCGAAAAGAAAGTGGCGATTTCACGTTCTCTGCTACACTTAATTTCGAAAATAAGGAAGGAAACGGACATAAAAAAATGGGGCTGATGATACGCGAATCGCTCGATGCAAATGCCAAATACGTAGACATTGCTATACATGCTGACGGATTGACTTCCCTCCAATACCGTGCAGAAACAGGCGGAATAACTAAAGAGATAACCACACTTCTGAAAGGCGCCGATCGTGCTGTAATCACTCGTAGAGGAAATAAATTTGTCATCCGTGGTGATACAGGAGCTGTTCCTCGCCAAGATATTGCTGAAATTGAAATAGATTTTCCCGAAGAATTTTATGCTGGTATGTTTATTTGTTCGCACGATGATAATAAACTTGAAAAGGCATATTTCTCGGAAGTGAGATTTCAAAGACAACTACCTCCACAATAATCAATCCTCATTTATTCACTTTTAATTTGTATAAATCATGTTAAAAAAAATAGTTTTTCTATCAGTCATTCTTTTATTTTCAACCTTTTTATTAAATGCCCAAACAGGGCAAATAGAGGTAGGAAGCATCATCAATGGGAAAGACGGAAAACCAGCTGGGGTGGTTTTTCAATATGACGCCCAAACAGGTACAGGGTATATGGTCAGTCTGGTTGATGCTCAACTTCCCTGGGGTACCATGGGAGTTAACATCGAATATGCAGCTGATTACATCAATAGCGCTGTTGCAGGAAAAGATTTTAACGGGCTTATAAATACGGCTGCCATCGTTACCCAATTAGGCACAAAAGCGGATTATGCCGCACGTTGGTGTTTTGAATTCAACGCGGGAGGTTTGACGGGATGGTATCTGCCTTCCTGCGGCGAACTAAACTTACTGCTTTCCAAAAGACAAGTGGTGAACCAGGCGCTTCAAAAAGCCAATGCTTCACCCATCACAAACTCTTGGCACTGGTCAAGTTCGGAAGGCAACGAAGATATGTCGTGGAATATCACTTTTGCAGGAGGGGACAACTACGCTACTGATAAAAGTGCCGTAAGACGGGTTAGAGCCATTCGTAAATTTTAAATCTATATTGAATTATGAACAAAAAAAAAATTGATCGAAGACGTTTTTTGGAATATTCGGTGCTCGGGTTGGCCGGATTAACCATTCTTCCAGGTTGTAAAATAACTGCAGAAAAAGGAAAACGTGCTATTTTTGATGGTAAGTCACTAAACGGATGGCAACCTATGCCACGGCTCTATCTTCCGCGTGACCCCCGATTTAATGAATTAGCGCCCGACGATCTTTGCACAGAAGTCATCGATTGGTACAAGGAGAATGGCCAGCTTGAAAGAGTAGCCCATACCGGATGTTGGGAAGTGGTTGATGGCGCTATTACAGGTGGACACGACCCTGTGGATTCGGTCTTTGGCGCTTACCTGGTCAGTGAAGAAAAATTTGGTGATTTCGAATTGGAGCTTGATGCCAAACCGGATTGGCCAGTCGACACAGGGATTATGATCCGCGCTAATAAAATGGCTACCTTAGGTTTTCAGGTATTGGTCGATCATCGCCCAAATGGAAATGTGGGAGGTATTTTTGGTAACTCGTTAGGTAGTTTCCTCGCCACAGGATACTACATGAATGGAGATAGAAGTCCCGGATTCAAGGTGGAGAACCTGCGTGCTGACGATTCTGTCGGTAATTTTGCAAGTGTCAGACCCGAATATGCGGCTTCATTCGATGAATTTAAGAAAGTATGGCGCCTGAATGAATGGAATCATTTCAAAATAAGGTGCACAGGCAACCTGCCGTTGATAACAACATGGATAAATGACACGAAGATATGTGAACTCAACACTGCTGATATTCAAGGCGTCAGGGGATTTGACCCTGAAAGGGAAGCACGGCGTTTGGGTAACGACGGTCATATTGCATTTGAGGTACATGATGTAGACGTTAACAGCTCGTTAGGTCGCGATAGATGGGAAGTAGGAGCCAAATGCCGCTGGAAAAATATCACCATAATGCCTTTATAGATAATTACAAACAAAATGAAAAGTAAACAATTATTATACATTTCATTAGGAATCACAATGGTTTCCGTTTTGTTAGTCAGTTGCAATGTCGGAGGTGATTCAAACTACTACACAAGAGGTGTTGGAAAATATCCGGGAGAACCGGGCGAATATTTTGCGCCCCGTTTGATTGAAGACCATACTACTTACCGGAATGTAGCTAAATTGCGAACAGCTTATCATTCATCAAGTTATGATTACAATTTGACGGCGCAACTGATAACAGATGGCCTAATTACTTCTAAAGAACCTGAATATATCAATGTTTCGACACAAGCAGGTGATTTGGAAAAAAATGAAAAGGAATGGTTTTTCGACCGTAAAGTAGATTCTCAATACAGATTGAGAGACCTGACAACTCTTTTTCTTCAATTGGATATGTTCAACTGGAGTACACCTCTTGACAGTATCCGATTAAGAGGTTCGGTTACTCACAGTCTGACTGCACAAAAGGGATATGAAATTGTTTGTTACGGATCCAATGACAGAATCCAATGGGATATAATCGGACAAGAGAAAGGTAATGGCTATCTTGGTATTGAAAGACCGTTAAGGCCAATGCCTGCACAGGCGAATGCACCATCGAGACCACAACCCACTCAAATGACAAGAATGATCAATCAGGTATTCAAGGTAGATAATACATTCAATTATCAATCCTATAAGATTGAAATGAAAATGCCCAGCGCTATGTCATGGGCATTTAGCGATTGGGATTTTTACAACAAAGGAGAATTATTAACAATGACCCCATCCAAATTCTTTACTAGCGCATGGATGAGTGCAGGTACCGGAAGTGAATGGGTATATGTTGATTTGGGAGCGCCTGCTACATTTGATAAAGTCAATTTGTACTGGGTTAACAAAGCCATTGAGGGGAAAATACAGGTATCAGATAACGCCGAAACATGGAACGATGTAGCAAATCTTCCGGGTGGTGCAGAAAAGTTAGATGCTATTGTGTTCAATCAACCTGCCAAAGGACGTTATGTCCGTGTTTTGATGGTAAAACCGGAAAATGGCAACCGTTACATACTCAGTGAAATGGAAGTCATGGGCAAAGGTGGTTTGGTAGTACAACCCATACCTCAACCCAAAATAAAAAATAATTTGCTTTCATTAAGTGGCGGACAATGGAAACTACAACGTGTAACCAATGTAAACGCAATAGGAGAAAACATCTCAATAGAAGGTTTTGATACAAATGACTGGATTTGGGCTACTGTTCCCGGAACGGTTTTGACAAGCTATTGGAACGCAGGTGCTTTACCAGACCCAAACTATGCAGATAATCAACTTCAGATTTCCGAATCATTTTTTTATTCAAACTTCTGGTATCGCAACGAATTTACAATACCGTCCGATTTTTCCGGCAGACAAGTGTTTTTGAACTTTGATGGTATAAACTGGAAATCAAATATTTTCATGAATGGTCATAAAATTGGCAAAATAGACGGTGCTTTTATGCGTGGAAAATTTGATGTCACTGAATTGGTGATACCCGGAAAAACCAACGTGATTGCTGTTGAAATAATCAAAAACGCAAATTTTGGTGCTGTTAAAGAACAAACTGCAATGAGTACCGACCAAAATGGAGGTGTATTAGGAGCTGATAACCCAACTTTTCACTCGACAGTCGGCTGGGATTGGATTCCAACTATTCGCGGAAGAAACATGGGTATTTGGAACGATGTTTTCCTAACTCATACTGGAGCAGTGACCATCGAAAATCCATTTGTACATACAGTGCTTCCGTTGCCTGATACCACAATCGCAAATGTATTTGTTGAAGTCACTTTAAAAAATCATCTCTCTGAACCTGTTTCCGGTAAATTATCCGGTAAATATGGCAATGCCACTTTTGTACAGGAAGTTTCTCTATCCGCATTCGAAGCCAAATTGATTAATTTAGACGCATCAACACATCCATCGTTGAAATTACAAAATCCTAAATTGTGGTGGCCGAAAGGCTATGGTGCACCTAATCTTTATGATGTGGAATTAAAGTTTACTGCGAATGGAAAGATTTCCGATAAAACCGGATTTAAATCGGGCGTTCGCCAGATGACATTCAATGAAGACAACAGTATCCTGAATCTGTTTATTAATGGCCGTCGTTTCATAGGTTTTGGCGGTAACTGGGGTTTCGGCGAATCCAATCTCAACTATCGGGGACGCGAATATGATGTAGCAGTAGCTTATCATGCAGATATGAATTTCACCATTATCCGCAATTGGGTAGGTCAGATCGGGGATGAAGAATTTTATGAGGCTTGCGATAGGCATGGAATCGTTGTTTGGCAAGACTTCTGGTTAGCAAATCCTGTGGATGGCCCGAATCCGGATGATCCTGATTTATTTATAACTAATGCTGACGATTATGTGAAACGTATCCGTAACCATCCATCTATTGGTATCTATGTGGGTAGAAACGAAGGTTATCCACCTCCTGTGATTGATAACGCACTCAGAGAAATGCTGCCGAAACTACATCCGGGAATTCATTACATATCCAGTTCAGCCGATGAAGTTGTAAGCGGTCATGGCCCATACCGGGCTTTGCCTCCGAAAAATTATTTTTCATTAACGGGCAACACCAAGTTTCACAGCGAACGAGGTATGCCTAATGTGATGCCATACGAAAGTTTAGTGCAAACATTCAACAAAGATGCACTCTGGCCACAAAATAAACAATGGGGATTGCACGACTTTACATTGGGAAGCGCCCAATCGGCTGCTTCGTTCAATAAATTGATCGAGGACGGACTGGGACAACCACAAAATGCAAAACAGTTTGCAGAATGGGCGCAATGGGTAAACTATAACGGATATCGTGCTATGTTCGAAGGGCGTAGCGATTACCGTCAGGGCTTACTCTTGTGGATGAGCCATCCGGCTTGGCCTTCGATGGTGTGGCAAACTTACGATTATTACTTCGAACCGACTGCCGCCTATTTTGGTTGTAAAAAGGCTTCAGAGCCACTCCATATCCAATGGAATCAGTATGATGACCAGATTGAAGTAGTAAACTATCGTGCAGGTAATCGAATCTCGTTGATAGCCAAAGCACAATTAATCAATATGGACGGAACAGTGCAATGGGAAAAAGAGAAATCACTCAATATCAACGAAGATTTCACTTTAAAATGTTTCAATCTGGAGTTTCCCGAAACCTTGTCATCTGCCCATTTTGTCAAACTTACATTAACTGAAAACGGAAAAATCGTTTCTGATAATTTCTACTGGAGAGGCTTAGAAGATGGTAATTACAAAGCATTAAACCAATTGCCAAAAGTTGTTCTGAATAACAAAACAATTTTGAAAAAATCAGGTGATGACTGGATGCTGACCACGACTCTGAAAAACGAAACAAACACTCCGGCCTTGATGATTCGTTTGAAAGTTATCGGCAGTAATTCTGAGGAAAGAATTCTTCCTGTGTTTTATAGCGATAATTATTTTTCTTTGATGCCTAAAGAAGAAAAAAATATTACTATGCGTTTTTCAAATAAAGATACACGAGGCGATAAACCTAAAGTTGATGTTTCAGGATTTAACTTGTGATTATAGGCTTCTAACATTAATTGAATTGCGTTAGTAAGCTATCGTATTATTTATTTACAAAATAATATTACTTTTGCTGTGTTGTGTCAAGCTTGAAATGCTCTGATGATTTTTTTTTACCCCCTCAAAGAGGGAGTTTTAAGATCATTTTAACTTAAAATGGGATATTTGCGACTATTTCATCATTGACATGACAGTAGTCGTGAATAATTATTAACTCTAACATAAATTACAAAACTATGAACTTATCAAGACGTAAATTTATCGGAACGGCTGCTGCCGGTATGGGGGCAGTGTTACTCAATCAACATTTTGTAGACGCTGTTCCGTTTGCAGACGAGCATCATGACCCGTACGAAATTGTGGAACTCGGAAAAACAGGGATCAAAACAACTCGCCTTTGTATGGGAACAGGTATCAGAGGTGGAAACCGTCAATCCAATCTTACACGTTTGGGACACGAGCAAGCGGTGAAGTTGGTCCGTGAAATATATGAACGAGGCGTGCGTGCATTTGATTTAGCTGAAGATTATGGCACACACGCTTGTGTAGGCGAAGCGCTGAAAATTTATCCACGCAGTAATTATGTGATAATTACCAAAATGGCTCCCAGACGGCGACGACCAAATGATGAAGGAGGAGAAATTCCCGGAACAGAAACAGAGTCCAGGGTGATCGCTTTCCTGAAAGATTTGCAAACGGATTATATAGATTGTCTGCAATTTCATGGTTGGAACTTCAACGGTAACTGGAATGCTGACTTCAGCGTATATATGTCAGAGATGGATAAATTGAAACAGAAAGGGATTATCCGTGCGCATGGCCTTAGCAGTCATTCAGTGGATTGTATTCAAACAGCTATCAATGAATCCTGGGTGGATGCAATGCATGTACGTATTAATCCATACGGAGTCAGTATGGACGATGCTACAGAAAAAGTTGAACCTCTCGTGAGGGAATTGCACAAAGCCGGGAAAGCAGTGATTTCCATGAAAGTATATGGCGAAGGTGCGTTTGCTGACAGTGACGAAAAGAAAGACGCTTCTTTACGTTATGTCCTCCAATCGGGAATCGTAGACATTGTCAATATCGGAATGGACAAAATCAGTGATATTACAGACACCGAAGGCAGGATACGAAAAGTTAAAAAAATATAAATATAATTCGGTTTATATGATGAATAATCGTTACCTTTGGGCACATTTTTCAGTGAATTTTTACTCGCTTTGATTTTTTACAAAAAATCTTTCGAAGTTAGAAAAGACCATAATAGCAGCATCCGATTTTATAAAATTTTAGTTAAATAGTATGTTAACAATGAACTCAAGAAGAACATTTTTAAAGAACAGCGGTATTTTAGCCGCAGGGATGGGATTGCCTCATCTGTTTACAGAAGAAATCGCGGCTACGCCCGTTTTTAGTACAAAGAGAGTTGCTCCGAGCGACAGGGTTAACCTGGGAATTATCGGTGTCAACATGGGAGGCGACGATTTGAGAGGCGCATTGTCTGCCAATAATTTTGCGCATTGTATCGCGGTGTGCGATGTCAACCGACAACGAAGAGCAGAGCGTGTGGCATTATTCAAACAAAATCACCCTAACCAGACCCAACAGATTACGGAATACGACGATTTCCGCAAACTACTGGAGAACAAAGATGTGGATGGCGTAATCTGTGCCGCACCCGACCATTGGCATGCATATATTTTCAACGAAGTGTTGAAATCCGGAAAAGCTGCCTATACCGAAAAACCGATTGCCAATTCAATTGATGAGTGTAATAAAATGATAGGATGGCAAAATAAACACAAAAGAGTGGTAACCACCGGACTGTGGCAAATCAACCAGCCTTATTTCATGAAAGCCTTTGAAATCCTGAAAACCGGCGTATTAGGCGATGTGTATAAGGTACATGCCTTTTTGTGTCAGGGAACAGGCCCGCGTGCAACGGTCGAAAACACGCCGGCACCGGATTATTTAGACTATGAGATGTGGCTGGGGCCTGCG
>Ga0082212_10005451_pt1 | contig 17341 bp, 13 predicted proteins | sample TergutNt197P3_FD_71548 | JGI IMG/M metagenome (GOLD analysis project Ga0082212, IMG submission 71548) | Neocapritermes taracua P3 segment gut microbial communities from Petit-Saut dam, French Guiana - Nt197 P3 | ecosystem: Host-associated > Arthropoda: Insects > Digestive system > Gut ... | reverse complement strand
TAATCTTGTTCGCTGAAGAGTTCTGCGTAATGGACGGCAAATTTGCGCAGGCACAGTTCCATGTCGAACCTGCCGTCTGTAACCACGTCGTATTGTAAAACGCGATTGATCTGTTTGTTGGCAGGAAAACGTGACTGTTTTGATATGAAATAGTTGGTCAGCACCAATTCGAAAATTCTGTTTGACACAGCTACTTTGTCGCCGCTTTTTTTGATGAACCCCAACATGGCGCCAAAATCGATAATGGGATCGTGGATATTGAAGTTTCTGGCGTCACCTGTTATCAATATGCTGTACATGAAGTCATAGAGTTCTTTGTTGTTTTCCAGATTCTTGATGATGTCGTCGAACAAGGTATTCTTTTCAGCCAGCAGGATCGTCGCGGCGTCTTTGACGCCGCCAAGGGTCCAGTCTTTATCAAGCTTCTCATCTATATGTTTGCAGATTCTTGACACCAGAAATGGATACCCGTCTGTGTAGGTGTGGATTTCATGAGCTATGGATGCTATGTCCATCCCTGTGTTGTTGTCAGCTTCGTACTGTGAGAGCATGGTGGCTATCTCTGCCGGGCCGAACGACATATCCACTTCGAAGTCAATGGCGATGTTCCATGGCGAATTATATATGCTGCTCTCCTCAGGTGACGGCGTATATGTCCCCGAATTGATCATTTTCAGCTTAATGTTCTTGATGTCGTAGACTCCCGCAAGGATCACGCTGTGAAATGTATGGTCCATGCCGTCTTTGCGCAACAGGAACTTGTCGCGCAATACCCCCAAAAAGTGCAGGAAAACTCTGTTGTTGCTGGTCTTGTCGACTTCGTCTATCAAGAGCACCAGTTTCTTGTCTCTGCACATTTTGGTAATATGGTTGCTTAATTCTTCGAAGGTCGCTATACCATTGTTCATCCATGCCACTGCGTAGTCTTGGGAAGCAGCATCTGTGAATTGCAAAGCCTTGGATATTTGTCTCAAAAGCATTGGACAAAAGGTTTCAGGCGATGCGAAACTCTCGTCGCCGAGCCCTTCAAAGCTGATCCTCGCACAAGTGTACTCGTCGGCAAGGGTCTTTTGAATCATGCTGAGCGTCGTTGTTTTTCCGTATTGCCTGGCCCGGTTGATCGTGAAATAAGAACTGTCGTCAATCAGCTCCATGATCTTTTCCAGTTTGCCGCTTATGTCCACCATGTAGTCTTTCGACTGGACACACAGCCCGGTTACATTGAATCTACGCATGTGATTTGCCTCCTCCGATTGTCCCTCCCAAGCTATTATGCCATTTTCATCTAACAGGCGCAAGGGCGCAAGGGCATCCCGTTCGGGTCATTCTGGTAGAAATACAGCTTTTTCCCAACATCCTTATCCTCCAACGCCTGCACCTGCATCACCAGCGGCACGAAGCTCCCCAGATGGCAGCTGTAGAGCTGCGCTCCCATCTGTTTATTCAGAATAAAAAAGGGAGCATATCCTTTTTTCTTTATGCAGATGTTACGTCTGCCTCAAGAAAACTTGATATGCTCGAGTTAAGGAGGAGGTGATTACACTCTAAGTATAGGGGACAAATGTTAAATGAGTATTAAATCATAAATAAAAATTTTTATAAATTTCAAATTTCAACGCTTCCTCCGCATTATACAGGAACTTGCCCTATCGTGCACTGACCTGAGCAGTAACAAAATATTAAATATTAATACTTTTTTAAGACTTTTTTTAGAATTAATAAAGACTCTCACTTTAGAATATAAATCACATCGCAGATCTTATCAACAGTAGAATGCGAAAGTTAATACTTGAAAAGAGGGAGATTCATGAAAATAGCAAGCGGAAATTGGAATAAGATAACAAGTCTCTACAATGAATATTTGAAAAAAGCTTCTTATTGCTCTTTCGCAACAACCAGCAGTAAAAATGAGCCTAATGTGACTCCTATTGGATCTCTTGTTTTGCGAGATGATTTTTCCGGCTTCTTCTTTGATATATTTCCCACTGCTATGGCTGAAAATCTGGAGGATAATGGGCAAATTTGCCTTTTGCTCGTTAATACCTCCAAACTTTTTTGGTTTCAGTCATTTCGCAAAGGAGTATTTAAAAAGCCTTGCGGAATAAAACTGGCTGGTACTGTTGGGAAAAAACGCAAGGCGACGCCTGAAGAAAAGGAGGCTTTCCTTGGAAAATTAAAAATATTTAAGCGATTCAAAGGTTTCCAAATTTTATGGGGAGATTTGACTTACGTCAGAGATGTCACTTTTACCGACTATTATCCAATTAACACTGGCGCAATGACACCAACGGCTTTTTAGGATCAGGAGGTGGCATGTTGTGAAAGGTGAGCATCCTCTTTTTCATGTTCTGGACAAATCGGCGGGCTTTTCTATGGAGATAACCTCTTGCAGCTTGATGCCCGTGAGCAAAAGCAAACTGAGCCGTGTTGCCCTCATGGCCTTGGGGATCATCGCTTCTTTGTCGCTGGTGGTTTGCGCCCTCTGTTACATCGTCGCCCCTGTCCCGATCGATGGGTTAGGCGGGTTCTTGCCCGACAGCGGTGAGGCAGACCCGTCCCGGTCCTGGCTCACCGGGGCCTATGCGGCGGGCTTGGTAGCCTACGCGCTGGCCACCGCCCCTATTGTTGCCGTCTGTGCGGTGCGCTGCTATCGGTTGAACCCGATCCTGGTCGTGATGGCAGCCGCATGGCTGGAGCTGTCCTTTGTGTTGGAGCTGCTCAACAACCTTCCCTTGATCGCCCGGTTCTTAATGCCGCCGACCGCCACGCCGGTCGGTCTGGATAATGAAGCCCTCACCTACTTGGCCCAACTCGACACGCTCGATTACTTGGCGTCGGACGTTCCCGGTTTCATGCTGGCCTATGTTGGTCTGACTATCCTCTCCGTTGTTGTCTACCGCCACTCTCGTGGTCTGGCCATCATCACGGCGGCGAGCTTCGCCTTATTCTTGGCCAATATCCCATTTCTATGGTTTGAGCCGAAGATCTTGGCATGCCTCCTCTTGGGCCTGGCCGTCCTCGCTTTCGCCGGATTTCCATTCACCATGGTCAGAATCAGCCTCCACTCAACTGATAGAACCCGAACCCCGCGAATTAAAAGAAAGCCTGAGCAACGGTAATATGACTACAATTCAAAACAAACGGAGGCCACTTTTATGATAAAACTAAAACTCGAAAAGATATTTAAAATCTATCGAAGTGTAGAAACCGTTACTGCCCTAAAGGATGTCTCACTGAAATTCCGCCAAAACGAATTTGTCTCCATCCTCGGCCCCTCCGGGTGTGGCAAGACAACCCTGCTCAACATCATTGGAGGACTTGATCGCTACGACAGCGGCGACCTGGTTATCAACGGCACATCCACCAGCACTTTCAGGTCAGCCGGATGGGACGCATACCGCAACCGCTCCATCGGCTTTGTGTTCCAGAACTATCACCTCATCGGACATCAAAGTGTTTTGCGCAATGTGGAAATTGCCCTGACTCTGTCCGGCGTATCCCCTTCGGAAAGAAAACGCCGGGCCAGACAGGCGCTGACTGATGTGGGACTGTCCGACCAAATGAGAAAGAAACCCAATCAGCTTTCGGGTGGACAGATGCAGCGGGTCGCTATCGCCCGGGCTCTGGTGAATAATCCCGATATCATCCTGGCCGACGAACCCACCGGCGCGCTGGACAGTCACATAAGTGTGCAAATCATGGAGATTCTGAAGGAAATTGCCCAAACCCGCCTTGTTATCATGGTCACACACAACACGAACCTTGCGAAACAATACTCCGACCGTATTATCCGGCTGTTGGACGGCGAAATACAATCAGACAGCAATCCTCCTATGGAAAATGGCATGGAAGCTATGCTTCCAGATAAAAAAAGGGGGAAATTCGGGAAAACTTCCATGTCCCTGATCACCGCTGCCGGACTGTCCTTTAAGAATTTGCTGACCAAGCGGGGACGAGCCATTATGACCTCTTTTGCCGGCAGTATTGGCATTTTCGGAGTTGCACTGGTGCTGGCTCTGTCAGGCGGCCTATCCGCTTATATGGAAAACGTGCAGACAGAAACCCTTTCCGGTTATCCCATTACAATAACCAGCGGCACACAACCTGTTATCGATGTGGAGGGGGAAACCCCTTTTGCGCAAAAGACCTCGACTTATAGTGAATTCCCGGCTGACGACACCTTATACAAATATGACTGGCGGGAAAATCAAAAAACCCACACCAATATGATCACTGACGAATACCTCGCTTATATTAGTAAAATTAAGGAGGAACTCCCGAACGCTGTCAACACAGTTTCTTACCAGCGTGGTACAGAGATGAACCTTTTAATAAAGAACACCGATTCAATCATAAAATTTGAGTCGCAATACATCAGAATGGATGATGCACATATGATAGGTCTTCCTAATTCCTTTTTGCAGGAAATGCCGGACAATGACGATTTTGTCCTGTCCCTTTACGATCTGATTGGGGAGGGAAGCCGCCTGCCTAACGCCAGGAACGAAATCATGATGGTCGTAGATAAATACAACCGGCAGCAAGCAGACTTACTGTCCCAGTTTGGCATGAAAAACGGAACTTGCCGCATAGGAGATTTTATGGGCAAAACCCTCAAATTGATTGACAATAACGATTTTTATACAAAGAAGGAAGACCTGTTTATACAAGCGAGCCCTGCTGAGTATCAGGAACTTTATGACAGGACAGGCGGTATGGAGCTTACGGTTGTCGGTGTTTTACGAATAAAAGAAGATGCTGCCAGTTCATATTTTACAGAAGGACTTGTCTATACTGCCGCTCTGGCGGATTATGTAGACGAGGCTGCAAAAAATTCAGAAATTGCCCATGCACAAAAAAACAGCAACCAAGACATTCTCACGGGTATGCCCTTTTCGGATGAAGCCGCAAGAAAGGAGCGCCTCTCCCAGTTTGGAGCGGATACAATACCGGCAGGCATCAACATTTACCCTGTCAATTTTGCGGCCAATGACAGCATAAAATCCTATCTTGATGCTTACAACACGGACAGGGCCGAAGAGAACCAGATTATTTACACAGATTGGGAAGAAACCGCCGCAAAGATATTTGCGCGATTAATCAATACAATTTCCTACTCCCTGATTTGCTTTGCCGGCATTGCTCTGCTGGTATCCACCATTATGATCGGAATTATCACATATGTGTCGGTGATTGAGCGAACCAAGGAAATTGGCATCCTGCGCAGTGTGGGCGCACGGAAGAAGGATATTTCCCGTGTGTTTATCGCTGAGGCCATGATTATTGGTTTTACAGCCGGCGTTATCGGCACCGGGCTTTCTTATCTCCTCGCAGTACCGCTAAATGAAACCCTGGCCCAATTCAGCGGCATCAGTGAAATTGTGGCGTTGAATTCGATGCACTCAATAATTTTGATTGCAGGCAGTATGGGCCTGACCCTGATCGCCGGCCTCTTCCCATCCCGGATTGCAGCCCGGAAAGATCCCGTTGAAGCGTTGAGGGCAGAGTAAGGGACTGTAACTAAGAGAGCGGAATACGGCAGAGTAAGACAGAGGAAGGCAGAGGAAGGAAGGAAGGGACTGTTACAACCCCTAATTGGCGATTATGGTATACTAAAATTGCTGCACTAGGAAAGGAACAGTCCCTAAGGAGGCATTCTATCGTGTCTGTGTTAAAAATCCGGAACCTCACCAAGCGTTACGGCGCCAAAGTTGTCATAGATAATATCAGCCTGACCCTGGAAAAAGGAGATGTCCTTGGCCTTATCGGAAAAAACGGCGCCGGCAAAACAACCCTGATGCGCCTGATTACCTCACTGAGCCATCCTGACACTGGAGAAATTGAGCTTTTCGGACAAACTGTCCTATCTGCTCACCTGTCCGGTTCTACCCCCCTGGCGATCGCAGGCCGGCGTATGGGCTGTATTGTAGAAGCCCCGGCGCTGTTCCTGAACCTGACAGCCTCACAGAATCTGGAGTACTACCGTATCCAGCGCGGTATTCCCGGCAAGAATTCAGTGCGCAAGTCTCTGGAACAGGTCAACCTGGCCGACACAGATAAAACAAAAGTTAAGAACTTCTCCTTAGGCATGAAGCAGCGGCTGGGATTGGCTTTGGCCCTCCTCAGCAGCCCCGACCTCCTTATTCTGGACGAACCTTTCAATGGCCTTGATCCCACAGGCATTGCTGAATTGCGCGACCTGTTAAAACATTTGAATGAGCACGGCGTGACCCTTCTGATTTCCAGTCATCTTTTAGCGGAATTATCGCAGATTGCTACCAGGTATGCCATCATCCATCAGGGAAAACTGATCAAAACCATGACCCAAAGACAACTCCAGGAAGAAGACGACACACAAGCGGTGGCCTTGTCTCTTACAGTTGACGATGCGGCCAAAGCCGCCGTGGTTCTCGAAACCATCCTCCACATCCATAATTATAAACAAGTCGGCCCTCAAGAGCTGCGTGTCTACGACTCTCTCGACAATCCCGCCGCCTTGAACTTGCATCTCCATCAAAACGGTATCCGCGTCGCCTCTCTGCACAAAATCGGGCCCTCTTTGGAAGATTATTTTATTAAGACCATAGACGGAGCAGCGCCATGATCACTATCATTCGGGCAGACATCTATAGGATCCTGCGCGGCAGAGCCATCTATATCACCTTCGCGCTGGCAGAGAGTATACTCATTATTTATCTCTTTGGTATCATATCAGGAGGATCCACGACGCCTGCAGAGATCTATGCCGACGCTCTGGGCTATCCCCTTGAGAGCGTCGGGTACAATGGCATGCACATCGTTTCGTCAGTTTTGTCTTTCCTCACAAGAGACACCTCCTTTTATCTGTTGGCGTTGATTCTTCTCGTGGCCGCCCCCCTATTCTCTCACAACACAATCAGAAATGATCTTTCCCGCGGCATCTCCAAAACAACACTGTATGTTTCCAAACTCATCCTGAGCTCTCTGCTGTGTTGTGCCATGATGCTCTTCTTTATTGTCACAGGCATACTCTCCGCGACGGCGCTTCGGGGGTTCGGCGGAACACCGCCTGACGGGTACTGGCTCACCCTCCTCAAAATCTGTTCCTCACAGCTCTTTATGCTGCTGGCGTTGACATGTGTTGGTGTCTTCCTGGTCTTTACGATCAAACACACAGGAGGCGTCATTGGGATCTTCCTCGCTTTCTGCCTCATACCCTCAATTTTTATTGGCACTCTCTCCTCTGCATATCCGGATCTCATTAAGCTTTTAGAGTACGATATCATCAGCAATATCACGAAACTAGCCTTCATAGAGGCGTTAGACAAGCCAGACCTTCTTAAAATCTTTGGTTCCGGCGCTTTTTATATGGCTGCGTCCACTGGGGCTGGCATAGCGCTTTTTAAGAAAGCAGAGGTGAAATAGTCATGGTGTTGATGATCTGTATTCTTCTCGGCATGGCTCTCGCCGCCGCCCTAGGGGGACTTTTTCTCCTCAAAAGAGATGTTCGGCAGTTAGGCTATACTCTTAAGACAATCGCCCAAACCGATACCCGCACTCAGCTGACCACCAACACCTTCGACCCAGATATCACAGCACTCGCGGAAAGCATCAATATCATGCTGGAACGCCATCAGCGCGATCTTCTGGAAAAGACTCACGCCGAGGCCGCTCTCAAGAGCGCCCTCACGAATATTTCCCATGATTTAAGAACACCGCTCACGTCGGCGCTGGGCTATCTGCAAATGCTGGAAGATGGCAATGGCCAAGAGGAATCCTCTGAACCGCTTCCCCCACAGAAGTCTTGCGGATCCCGCGGACCAGAACCTTCAGAATGCTGCCAAGAAAAGCAGGTGCGATATCTGGCCACTGTCCGAGAACGTCTTGAGGCCCTGTCGGGACAGATGAACACTCTTTTTGAATTTGCGCGTCTCATTGAGGGACATACCCCTTTCAATGTTCAGAAGATCAATATTTGTAATGTCCTGCGCGATACCCTTTCGGTAACCTACTCAGAACTTGAAAGCCGGGGATTCACTGTAGACATAAGTATCCCCGACACACCTGTAATCTGTCTGGCTGATGAGGACGCTTTGGGCCGCGTCCTGCAAAATCTGATAAAAAACGTTTATGTCCACGGAAAGGAAAGAATGTCTGTTCGTTTAGACGGCTCTGTGATTGAGATTGCCAACAAGACTGACATTCTCAGCTTGAGCGCCTCTGGCCCCGGACACCTCTTTGAGCGCTTTTATACCTCGGATGTGTCCAGAAACAGTAAGAATACCGGATTAGGGCTTGCCATCGCCAAGGAACTCACAGAGCGGATGGGCGGACGTATCTCGGCACATGTGGAGGCGGAGAACGATATGTTAATCATGCGGGTGGCACTGCCAACATAAACAAGATAGCTTATTTGGATCATATCAATTTGGATTAATTTGGATCATACCGTACTTGAAAGAGACTTGAGAAACCCATCGTCATCTGCGCTTATTCATCTCATCCGCGAGCCGCTGCGCCATCTGGGTTACGGTGTCCTGTGGGTCTGGCAACTGATCCCATAAGATGTTGAGCCTGCGCGGATCACGTGGGTCGACCATGACCGGGAGAGTCTCACCAGGCTCGGGCCACCGGTTCACGGGATACAGCCCGTGGTGCTCAACCTGACACGCGGAAATCCCTGGCGCGGACACGACACCGATGATCGTAGCATGTGCCCAGGAGGCTATCTTGTCACCTTGAGTTTAAGATCAAAATATGCTATATTGCATATATAATAAATGGAGTGGCAAAAAATGATTAAATCTTGTACTATCATTTATTTTAGCCCTACCGGCACGACAAAGAAGGTTGTTAAAATCATTGCCGATGATGTTGCCAAACACCTTCCGATTCATAGTGAGCCCAATAAGGGGATCCCATATCGTGAACTTGACATAACCAATCCCATAAAAGACCTTAAAGAAACAGATTTTACTTTCGGAAAAGATGATTTTGTCATTATAGGTATTCCTGTTTATAGCGGGCGTGTGCCTAAGTTAGCCAAAAAAGCCCTGCTTTCCCTGCGCGGAAACCATACACCCGCAGCCTTAATTGCCACCTTTGGCAACAGACATTATGACGACTCGTTGTTAGAACTGAAAACACTGGTTGAATCGCACGGATTTTTGGTCGTTGCCGCTGGCGCCTTTGTCACTGAGCACACAGTCGTGCAAAAATTCGGGGCAGGCCGTCCCAACGATGAAGATATCAGGAAAATCCATCAGTTTGCTAATCATTTAGCTAATAAGCTCCACTCCTGGAACCCCTCCAACCACAGCGACTTGTCCATTAAGGGCAATCCCACCTACAGAAGGTACAAATCCATACCCATAACACCCCATACCATACGATCACAATGCGTCACATGCGGAGCGTGTGCGAAACAGTGCCCCGCCAAGGCCATCTCTATGGAGCATCCCCAAAAAACAGACAGGAAGAAATGTGTAACTTGTATGCGATGCGTCCGTAGGTGTCCACAGAAAGCCAGAAGCTTACACAAATACGAAGAGTTTATCGCCGAAAAAAGTATAGCCAAGTTGTGTCGTGACTATAAATATCCGGAAATTTTCATATAAGGGACATCCCTGTGCAACACGTGTTAGAAAGTAAATGAGGACAAGGTATGAATTCAATAACACACCCATCGCATAAAATCCTTATCGTCGAAGACGACGCCGATATCGCCAAAAATCTCTCCCTTCTTCTCTCAGGAGAGGGCTATGGTGTCACACTGGCCGACACGCAAAAATCAGCCCTCGACAGGCTGGCCAGCGACCCCTTCGATCTGGTTCTTCTGGACATCTCCCTGCCGGACGGCAACGGATATACCCTCTGTACAGCGGCCAAGCGGCAGCGCGGCGCGCCGGTTATTTTCCTGACCGCTTCAGACGATGAGATCAGCGTGGTCACCGGTCTGGATCTGGGAGCCGATGATTACATCATCAAACCTTTCCGGCCCATGGAACTCCTCTCTCGTATCAAGAGTGTGCTGAGACGGAACGGAAAATCCGAATCTGTGTTTGAAACAGCAGGGTTGAAAATAGATTCCGTTCATGCCACAGTCAGCAAAAATGGCGCTCCACTCTTCCTCTCGGCGCTGGAATACCGATTGCTTCTCGTCTTTGCCAACAATCACGGCATTGTCCTTTCGCGGGAAAAACTCTTGAGTGAAATCTGGGATATCGCTGGTGAATTTGTTAACGACAATACGCTGACCGTTTACATCAAACGGCTTCGTGACAAAATTGAAGAGGTTCCTCAGTCCCCCACGCTTATTAAAACAGTGCGAGGCTTAGGGTATAGATTTGGTGCGTGAGGAGTACATATGTCCTTTTTTAGAAACAAAGACATCCGACACGCCGCAGCCCTCCTCTTCCTCATGTGCGCCGCTTTCACGACAGCCGGATTTATGGCAAGCCTCCTGACCGGCGTCTTTGTCCTGGCAGTCTGCGCAGCTCTCTGTACAGTATTTTTTCTTTTTACACGCAAACGATATCATGTCCTTACCCGATTAAGTGAACAAATCGATCTGATTCTGCATGGCAACGACGAGTTCAGCGTCGACACCTACACCGAAGGCGAGGTGTCCATCCTGCAAAGCGAGATTCAAAAAATGACCGTGCGGTTACGAGAACAGGCTGACACCCTCAAGAAAGATAAGCGCTATTTATCTGAGTCCTTAGCCGACATCGCCCATCAACTTCGCACCCCGCTGACCTCCATTCATATGCTGGTCTCCTTTTTGGCCAAGCCTGATTTAAATCCCGAACAGCGTGCGGAATTCGTCCGTGACTTGGAAAATCTCCTGTCCCGGATAGACTGGCTGCTCTCCTCCCTTTTAAAGATCTCCAAAATTGACGCGGGAACCGCTGTATTTCAGCAAAAAAAAATCCCCCTTTGCGCGCTCTTAAGCAGGACAGTTGAACCCTTGGAAATTCCCCTGGAAATTCGAAACATTGACTTGCGCATAGACTGTGAAGAGGATCTATGCATTACTGGGGACCTCAATTGGACGGCAGAAGCTGTCAGCAATATTCTCAAGAACTGCATGGAACATACAGATGAAGGCGGGGTCATTGGAATCACCTGTACAGCAAACACGATTTTTACAGAGCTTGTCATCCAAGACAGCGGCAGCGGCATTGCCCCGGAAGATTTACCCCATATTTTTGAAAGGTTTTATCAAAACCCCTGCCACAAAGTTCGCCACAAAGACAGCAGTTTCGGCGTGGGTCTGGCTCTATGCCGGATGATTCTATCAGCTCAAAACGCCACAGTTAAAGCCAGCAACCGCCCGGAGGGCGGCGCGCGTTTTACGGTTCGGTTTTATCATCAAAATGAACAACATGCCTCATTTGATAGGGGCTGTAGCTAAGTGACGTTTTTGTTATTTTAAAGTCATCAAGGCGTCACGTTACCCCTCTATAATAAGAGTATCTATTTATCTTGGAGGGATCTGCAATGGAAATTCTGCGTGTAGAGAATCTGCGAAAAACCTACGGAAATCATGACACCCCCGTTCACGCCTTAGACGATGTCACCTTTTCCGTGGAGAAAGGCGAGTTTGTCGCCATCATTGGACCCAGTGGCTCAGGCAAATCCACCCTGCTGCACATCTTAGGCGGCGTTGACACCCCCACATCCGGTAAAGTCTATGTCAATGACACGGATGTATACGCTCAAAATCCAGACCAACTCGCCATCTTTCGGCGGCGGCAAGTGGGGTTGGTTTATCAGTTCTACAACCTCATTCCTGTGTTGAATGCGGCAGAAAACATCACTCTGCCTGTACTGCTGGACAGGCGTCAGGTCAACCCGGAACGCTTGCAGGAACTTTTGCAGATTCTGAACCTGACAGACCGTACTGAATTTCTGCCCAACCAACTTTCCGGGGGACAGCAGCAGCGGGTCTCACTCGGAAGGGCTCTGATCAATGCCCCAGCCCTTGTGCTGGCCGATGAACCTACCGGCAATCTCAACAGCAAAGACTCTCAGAATATCATTGACCTGCTGAAGCACAGTAACGAGAAGTATCAACAAACTATGATCGTTATCACTCATGAAGAGAACATCGCTTTGCAGGCTCACCGCATCATCAGTATTGAAGATGGAAAAATTGCTAAAGACGAGGTGATCAGGCGATGAACGTTTTAAGCAAATTCACTGTGCAGGCGCTGAAACGCAACCGTGCCCGAACTCTTGTTACCATTATTGGCGTGATTTTATCTGTAGCAATGCTGACAGGCGCAACCACAGCCATTTTCTCTTTTCAAAATTATCTGCGCGAAGCCGCCGAAAATGCCATAGCGCAAAACGGCAATTGGCACATAAAGTTCCTGGGTATAGATGCCGCCTTCGCACAGGGATTGGACGCGGATGACGCGGTGGAAAGGACAGCTCTCATCCAAAACTCCGGCTGCGCCCGGCTTGAAGGCGGACAGAATCAAAACAGACCCTATCTTTTTGTAGCCGGATTCAATGATCAGGCCTTTAAAACCCTTCCGGTTATACTGCTATCTGGCAGAATGCCTCAAAACAGCAGCGAAATAGTCATTTCTGAGCAGATTCAGACTGATGGCGGCGTCAAGTATAGTCTTGGCGACACAGTGACGTTGGAAATGGGGTACCGCATCCGTAACGGCCAAAAATTGGGGCCAAATGATGCCTACCCCTACTTGACTGAAGTTCAAGAAAATCTCTCGGAAGTGCACGAAGAAATGTTTCCAAATATTTCTTCGGAAGACTTTCAGGCGCAAACCCCCAGAACCTATGTTGTAGTTGGCGTTTGCGCAAACCCGATTTTTCTGTATTCCCGGGCGCCGGGATATGCTGTAATAACACAAATGGATACAGCCAATGCGTCAAACACCTGTGATGTGTATGTTACCCTGCACTCCCCCACTCCAGACCAAGTTCTTGATTTTGGAATACAGCATTCTTTTTCCCCCGCCCCAGCAGCCCCGGCCACTGCAGAAACTTCCGACGGTTTTGCAGCACAGGGGTCAAGCGGGTGGGAAGTCAGCAACACCCTTTACTCAGGCGCCTCCTGGCGCTTGTATATTGTGGGGGGCATTCTCATCGCGCTCATTATGGCAGGCTCTGTTTTGCTCATCTACAATTCGTTTTCTCTTTCAGTCAGTGAGCGCGTCCGTCAATTTGGTATCCTTGCCTCGGTGGGAGCCACACGTAAGCAGCTGCGTCACTCCGTGATGCTGGAGGGAGTTGGCATTGGCATTATCGGCATACCTTTGGGTATTCTTGCGGGCGCCGGCGGGGTCGCGGTCCTGCAGCATCTCTGGAGATTTTTAGCAGAACTTCTCAATTGGGGAGATCTCCTTGAAGTTCCCGCTTTATCTGTTTCGGCCATAGCCGTTACAGCCACAGCTCTGTTGGGTATGGCCACCATCCTGATTTCCGCCTATATCCCAGCCAGAAAGGCTGCCAAACTCTCGGCCATTGACAGCATCCGTCAAACCAAGGATATCAAAGCCGAAGCCAAAGCCATAAAAACCTCCAAACTGACTGAACGGTTCTTTGGATGGGAGGGAGTGCTGGCCCGCAAGAGTTTCAAGCGCAACAAAAAACGTTATCGGGTTACTATAATTTCGCTGTTTGTCAGTGTGGTCCTGTTTATCTCCGTCAATGCCTTTGGGCTGTACCTGAACCCAACTCCCGCTTCCCCCGATAGCACAGAGGGATACAACATTGAAGTGCAGGATACATGGGAATGGCAGGAACAAAGCCGCAAGGCCGGGCTGGTCATTAACATTTTCATCTATGGGTTCATTGGACTGCTGACTCTTATCGCTGTCGCCACCGTGTTTAACACAATTTCCACTGCCATCATTCTGCGCCGCCGGGAGTTTGCCATGCTCAGGTCGGCAGGTATGTCTGGAAAGAGCTTCTACAGAATGCTAGCCTATGAATGTCTGTCTTATGGAGTCAGGGCGTTAATCCTCGGTATTCCTGTCTCCATTGGAGCCTCTTGCCTGATCTATGAAAGGATCAGGAACGCCAGCATGGATGTGCCTTTTATGCTCCCTTGGGGAAGCATGGGTATAAGTGTGTTAAGCGTGTTTATTCTGGTATTCATCACAATGCTGTACGCCATCAGGAAAGTGAACACAGAAAATACGGTAGACGTTCTCAAGAACGATATGCTGTAATCAAGGCCACAGAATTCAGAATATTTTATCCGTAGGATGGGGAACCTTTGGTCAGGAGGGTTCCAATGCTTAAAAACTACATGGAGTTAGCAGTTGACCGCGTCATGGACAACATTTTGCCTCAATTACAAATTGACTGTACCTGCGAACTCTGCCTTGAGGACATTAAAGCAATAACCTTGAATAATTTACCCCCCCAATATGTATCTTCGGAAAAGGGAGAGGTTTTTGTTAAGGTCAATCAATATTTCGCTCAATACGAAACAAATATTATTTCAGAACTTGTGAGTGCAAGCCAGTTGGTAGGTAAACAACCCAAGCACCCTATGCCAAATAAATAATCATATCATGTTCTTCTGAATGCCATAGCTATTCCCCCATTGCCTCCTGCAAAAACCACTCCCCAATCTGCAAGCTCATCGGTCCCGTCCGCCCCTTCCCCACATCCTGACCATCCAATACGGCAACACCCAGCGCCGCGATGCCGGTGCTGCTGATAAAAATCTCCTCCGCCCGGCGCAGTTCCTCTATCGAGAAATATCTCTCAACAATATCCCAGCCCCGGGCCGCCGCCGCCTCCATGACCTTAACCCGGGTCACCCCTTCCAGAATACGCCCATCCGCAGGCGGCGTCACAATCACCCCGTCCAAAACCGCGAAAACATTACTCATGGTTCCCTCGGTCACCGACCGGGCATTGTAGAGGATTGCCTCTTGAGCTCCCGCCTTTTCCGCTTCAATCCGGGCTAAAGCATTGGGTAGAAGATTCAGCGACTTAATATGGGGATGCTGCCAGCGTTCATCAGGGCAGCTGATAGCTTGAATCCCCTGCCTTTGCGCCTCCTTCGACACAGGATGAAGGCAACTCGTCATAATAGCCACTATAGGCTTCGTCTCAGGCGACACCTGATGACGGGGCGCCGGGCCCCGTGTAATCTGCAGATACAGCGTCGTCTCCGGCTTCAGATCCGACTGACCCACCAAATCTACCAAAACCCTCTCCAAATCCCTTCTGGACATGTCAATGGATAAATTCAACGCCTTCAGACTCTTCTCCAGCCGGTCAAAGTGCTCCTGCAGCGCAAAGATCCGGCCGCCATATGTGCGCATGCTTTCATAAACACCATATCCAAACAAATACCCGTGATCCAAAAAAGGCACACGGGCCTCTTCCACCGAAGTCACTGTTCCATTAATCCACGCAAGTTCCTGTGACACAATTGTCCTCCAAAAATAGTTTTCCAGATGATAATATCACAGGATACCATAAAAAGCGAACCCGCAAAGCCCGGAATTTTTTCTTCGGGCTTTGCGGGTTCCTCGGTGCAGCCTTCATTTCATAACATACATTACCCTTGAATAAAGGTCGAACAAATTGTCCCGTCACTGGTTTGAGCCGCGCCCGCAGGCGCGTCCACACTCAGGGAAGCAGCGTGACATGTACGGCTCTGATTGTATTTACAATTCAGAACACTGCAGTTAACTTGAGCGGGTGTGTCCACGCAGAGTCACCTCCTTACATCCTAGTACTCCCAATCCTTCATCAAAAGAGAATCAGGATTCCTGCACTAGAGTTTAGTATGCGCTCCTTTTTAAAAAGAAATGTACTCTCACTCTGCGGTAGAGATGATACCCCCCACTGGCCGCCAACACCAGCATCAGGGGCATCAAAGGATACGCATAACGCGGACACGTGAACGTCGGCAAATAACTCACGCTGATACAAGTAATTGTTATAGGCAGCAAAAACTTGAGGCGCCAATAACGATCCCCCTTCTTTTCCTTCTTGCGGCACATTCGGATCATTTCCCCCAGCGCCACGCCAAAAATCAGCCAGTGATAAAAAACCGCCCCATCATAAGACACATTGAATACCGCCTGCTCAATCGGGCTCTTAAAGTATGGATTCGACACATTATAATATGGCGCCCCCCAAAAAAAGATGAGCTTCCCCACTGTATACCACCCAATTGTCAGCACAGGATTTGCCTGCCAGTTCTCTTGCAGGCGCCTTATGCCCAGATCCATATCCAGCTGATCCAACGCCATAGCATCCATAGACTCAACATCTATCTCAGCCGTATCCGGATGGGAGGCATCCAAGTCCGGAAGAATATCTACAGTCCAACTGCTCCTGTCATAGCCAATGACAGCCCCCTGAGCAAAAGGATTGCCCGCCGCCACCGTCAGAGGAATAAATTTTCCAAAAACAAGACCATTGCGAATCCACCACGGACACAGCACCATCACCAGGATACACGCGACCACGAGGGCGCGTGTACCCACCTCTCTCAGAGTATATTTTCCAGGTGACGCCTCAGCTGTCTGATCCGCCTTCACCTTGAGCATGAGCCCACACATGATAACCAGGACAAGTGGAAACACAAAAACCGTCGGTCTAATCATCACCGCCAATCCCAGGACAAGGCCCACCCCCACATAATACCTGATCCTCTTAGTCTCCAGAGCCTCCATGCTCACATAAATCAAAAGCAAAAAGAGAAAAGTAAAGAGCGTCTCCGTCAAAATCATCAGCGACACCGAGATATTGGGAATATAGAGCACATATAACAGCAAGGCCAGACGCGCGATCCACACATTAAAGTACGTCTTCCCAATCCGGTACAGAATCAACATGATCCCCACCTGCAAGAGACCCTGAACCAGGCGAACCGCCAACAGCCCCCCGGTCACTCCGAATATCTTAAGAAAGACTGCTAAAAAAACAGGAAACCCCGGCATAATAAAAACCGTGGGCACTCCCTTCCTGATATCCATATCCTGATAAAACAGCTCAGACTCCTCCAGAAGAAGAGCCGCACTGCGCACATACTTAACATCATCATCATTCATGTGGTCAAAGTCACCCAGATAATATGTATCTCCATACATAAAAACAGCCGCCCCTTGAAGAAGCAAAAAAAGGATCAGAAGGACAATGAGATAGACATCCACATGTTTATTGACCGACCCCTTTCCGTCTTTCCGTTCTGTTTGGGGAATCATCTTCATCACATTCACCTTTCTCTTCAGGGCGTACCAATTAATTGTTGTAGCAGAATATCCCAGAACACGGGGTTGTTCCTTGAAGCCGGCCACACAGAGCGGGCGAACATTTAACGCGCTCGATTCTATGGGATTGTGCGCTTCTAAGC
>Ga0082212_10005450_pt1 | contig 17341 bp, 13 predicted proteins | sample TergutNt197P3_FD_71548 | JGI IMG/M metagenome (GOLD analysis project Ga0082212, IMG submission 71548) | Neocapritermes taracua P3 segment gut microbial communities from Petit-Saut dam, French Guiana - Nt197 P3 | ecosystem: Host-associated > Arthropoda: Insects > Digestive system > Gut ... | reverse complement strand
ATATTTGTATTCCCCTACCCAGGGCGACGGCGCTTTGCGCCTTTGCCCTGGGCTGATATGCGTCGGCCTTTCAGGCCGTCAAAATGTACAAACTCCAGAGACAAGGCACGCCTTGTCTACAGCACGCCTTGTCTCTACATACCGCATCAGGCAAACAAAGGTTTCAATAACCGCTCGTTGTTTTGAATCCATGCCGCCGTTTCAGACACAATATCCTTAATGCCCTTGCGGGGCGACCATTCATACGTGGCGGATACTTTTCCGCTATCTGTCCAATAGACCGGCACATCCCATGTCATGGTTTCTTCCACTTTGCCGACGGCGACTTCCCTGCCGACAATCTCGCGACAGACGCCTGTCATCTCGCGCATGGAAACCGATCTCTCGTGTCCGCCGCCGACATTGAATATTTCGCACTGCCAGCGTCCGTCGTTATGAATCTGTTTTTTTACCAGTTCGACAAGATCATCCGGATGCAGCAGATCGCGCACCTGTTTGCCAGTTCCGCCAAACCCTGTATATTTCAGGGGAATTCCGAAATAGTGGCACGCAATCCACATCGTGAAAACGCCCTGGTCGGTTTTGCCGAACTGCCCCGGCCCGGCAATCACGCCGCAGCGATTGATCAGCGCTTCCAGACCGTAACTTTCGGCGTATTCCTGAATCAACATTTCGGACGCCAGTTTGGTTGTTCCGTAAAAAGACCGCGCCCGCGCGGTTGGAAAATCTTCACGGATGCCTTTAGGAGAAACGCCAGTCAAGCCGGCTGCGGATTGATCCGGCGCGATTTCAAAACGTTCCGGAGTTTCATTCAACCGAATTCCGCGCAAAGACGCTATGGAATACACGCGAGAACTCGACAAAAAGAGAAATCGCCCCGCTTTTTTTCGCGCAAACTCGAGACAGTTCGCCGTGCCGACCAGATTTGCCGCGATAACATACGCCGGCGAACCCGTCTGTCCCGCTGAGACACTGGGTTCGGCGGAAGCTTCGATCATCAGATCGAAGTTGTGCGCTAGAGCGGCCAGATCGTCCGGCACACGGATATCTCCGTGGACAAATTCAATGCCGGCCCTACGCAGATCGGGAAGGTTGAGTTCCGATCCTCGTCGACGGAGATTGTCGAATACAGTTACCAGGGCATCTTCCGCAAAAGCCAATGCGAGCCTTGATCCGACAAAACCCGCGCCGCCTGTAATCAATATACGTTTTTTATTCGTCATTATTCACCGGATTCACCAAGTAGAATCACCTGATACCGTTCGTCCGGGACCGGGCCGAAAACAAACGGCAAAGGCCCCCAGAGATCGGCATGAAATCCCGCTCCAAGCTCCGTCCGCATGGTCGCGACCCAGCGGCAGGCGGGCAATTCAAAACTTTGATCCGCGCTGTCCACGCGCGGCCGTGATAGAAAAATATTCGCCGCATTCAGTGGCGATACATACGTATCTCCAAGCTGAAAATCCTGATTATTCACGTCAACGGGTTTCGCACCCCGCTCCTGCATATAGTACTGGAATCCCCAGTGTCCCGAAAACCAGGTACGTCCGCCCCGTTTTTCCGGAGCGATTTTTTCCGCCGCCGTTCGCGCTGAATTCGCCAGAGAAATGTCCGCCCAGGCGACGCACAGGCTCAGCGCAAGACTTACTGCGAACGTTGCGCATACAATCGTACGGGCGGTTCGCGAACCGCCATTGTCCATGGGACGCCTCCCCTGCCATTCCCCGCCTTCCGTCCGCCGGTTATTCAAACGACGGGCGCATAAAACCGCCACGACTGGTAATGCCGGCAGAATCACGCGGATATTTACCAGGTGATAAATAAACACGAAATAGAAAAAAGTGCCGCCCAGCCATAAAATAAACAGTATAGAGTCCCTGTCGCGGCGCTGCCACAGTTCCGCAACTACAAGGGCGACAATATTAACGCCGGCCAGCAGCCAGAGTCCATATTGAATCCAGAATCCCCATCCGAGCGAAATCTGCGCCTCGCCTGGCTGCCAGCCGATCAGTTTGAGAATCACCGTGACGATTGCTACGGTGGCTGCGAGTATTGAAAAATTTTTCCGCTTTTGCCAGAGCCAGGGCGCGAGGAACAGCGCGGGCGCGGCGCCGGCGCCGAGAAAAGTCAATCCGGTCAGAAATTTCCGTCCATAATTGACGGTGGTCTCCGAGTGATACCGCTCCGCCATTCCGGCAATCATCCCAAGATGCCCTGTTCCATAAAGCCGCCACGTATACAGTTCAAAAAGTCCGAGCATAGCGACAGGGATAATCAGCCATGCCAGACGGCGTTTGCGTCCCTGCAAAAACGTATAAACAAACAATAGGGGAACCAGGCTTATGGCGAAATATTTCACCAGCGCGGCCAGTCCGATCAGGACGCCCGCCGCCGCGTTAAGACCGGGACGATCCTTTTCCAATCCTCGCAGCCAAAGCACAATCGCCCACACCCATAGCGCAGTCATGGGAATATCGGTCATCACCGTTCCCATCGATACGAATACGCCCGGGCTTACCAGCGCGAAAACACCTGCCATTAGAGGATACCCGCTCATCTGCCGCGCCAGGAAATAGACGCCGAGGATTAAAGCAATAGCAGCAAACGCGATGGCGATATGCAGCGCTGATTCATGCCAGTTGAAAAGGATGCCGAAGGGGGCCAGATAATACGCCGCCCCCGGCGGATTTAGATCAACCTGCAACATCGGCGCGAACGCGCCATACCAGTTTACGTCAAAACCATAGAAATCGGCCGGATGCTCCGCGATATGCTGCGCCGTCCATACCGTAAGCGGATCGTCTATGTTGTAAGCCTTGCCGAGAAAAATTCCGCAAAGAAGCAATACGCATGCCGCCAGTATGACGCATTCAAGCCGATATCGTTCAGGCGTCGCAATTACAGGCGGGGAAATTACCGGCATGGAACTGTGTTTTCGCTCTTTCGGCCGTTTTTTCATTTCATTTACCCGCGTCATCATCCGCGCGCCCAGAGTTCAATCATCATTAAAAGCCAGGCTGTTCCGAAGATCAGCCTTAAAATATCCCACGCGCGGGAGGCGTTTTTCGATGAGAGTGGTACTGCCGCCGCCGCGAGAAAAAGAAGTCCCGCGAGGCTATGAATAATAAAATAAGCGTAAACCGCAGCCAAAATAGCGAGAAAAACAAAAATCAAACGCGCCCTGAACAGTCCCAACCGCACCGCCGTGGTGCGTATTCCAGCCAGCCTGTCTTCCGGCTCGTCACGGATTATCTGCACCACTTCAAATGCGGAGCAAATAAGCCCAAGCACGACGAGATACCTATACGCGATAGCGTTGTTTTGTGGGATCGCCGCCAGGCTCATGGTAATGCCGCAAATAACCATGGCAACGACGTCAAGATAGGGCATACGTTTGAACCAGGCGGAATAACTGTAAACAATAACGGTATTCGCGAGAAAACAGATAAACAGAAGAGGCGAGTGCAGGATGCCGGCAATTCCCAGGACAAGCGCCAGGAAAAAGAGCGCCGCTTTTGCGGCTTTCCGGTGTTCTTTTAAAAAGACGGTTTTCCCCCGATCCTTATCGGCGGAGGCGATGTCTATCTCCACATCGCAATAATCATTGATAAGATAGACGTAAATATTCAGGAGAAGCGCGAATCCTCCCCGATACAGGAAATCCGGCCATGTAAGTTTGAGCGCCGCCATAAGCGAAAGGGTGGTTAAAAAATTGTTCCCTTCGCGCCGACGCGCGCGGTACCAAAGCGTTTCAGCAATGATGCGCAAAGGCGCTGGGAAAAAGTTCACGATGATTTCCAGAGGCTTATCGACAATGTACGTGTGGAACCGCTTATCCTGAATTGTAATTTCATTCGCCGTCACATCCCGTCACATCATATTCCTGATCGTACATTGAACTTACCTTAGCGGCAATATTTCACCGTCAGTTCCATAGCGGCTTTTTCACCCAGTTCCGAGGCCTTTTCCCAGCTCTGACAAGCCGCGTCCCGGCGCCCGGATTGCATCAAGACTGCGCCCCTATTGAAATGCGCAGCGGCGAATTGCGGCGCGCGTTCAATCGTCCTGTCATAATCGGCCAGGGCTTCCGCGGTTTTACCCGACCTTAGCAGCGCGTTGCCACGGTTATAGAAGGCATAGGGATCATCGGGATCAAGGCGGATAGCCTCGCCAAAATCCGCGATTGCGCTTTCAACATCAGAAAGTTTGTCATACCTGACAAACCCGCGATTGCTCCATGCGGCGGCATATCGTGGATTGATCCCTATAGCCCCGCTGAAATCTTCTTCGGCTCCCCTGAAATCGCCAAGATTCAGTCTGGCAATTCCCCGGTTGTACAAAATCTTCGCTTTATCCCCGCCTAAGCCCAGTTCGGCCAGATTAAAATCGTCCAGCGCGTTTTGGTAATCCTTAAGCCTGTTTTTCAGGATGCCGCGATTATTGTAGGCATTGAAATTTTTCAGTTCAATCGCTTTGTTAAAATCATTCATCGCGCCTTCAAAATCTTCCTGCTCCATCCGGAGGTTGCCCCTGTTGTTATAAGCCACCGATGCGTCCGGATTTTTTTTAATCGTATCGGAAAACAGGATCATCGAGTCTTTCCATATACGATTTCTCGCGTAGGTCATGCCCGAAAACAAAACGGCGGCAGCGACGACGGCGGCCGTTAATCCATATCGGCGACCTTTGGAACCAGTCAGACAATAATATTGATACAAACGGCCAGGAATCATGAACAATCCTATGTAAGGAAGATATGTGTATCTTTCAGCGACAATAGCTGATCCGACCGGGATAAAAAGAATCAACGAAATGGTGAAAAGAAAAAACAACAGTCCGAACTGGGCATCTTTATATATAAAATGGCGTTCCCTTGCGTCAGAAGACTGGGAAACCTGCCGCGTATGCAGATACGACCGAATCACTTTTACAAGCAACGCGACGAACCCAATGACAACAACGATCGAAAGATAGTAAGAGGCCGGCAACAATCCATCCGGCTTCATCGGCATGGGATGTATTGCGGACAGTTTCCAGGGAAAAACCACCTCTATCAGGTAAAACGCGAAAGCGTACGCTCCCAGGAAAACGCGATCAATAATTGTGTAGCCGACGACATAATCCACATTCGCGCCGATCACCTTTTGAGAGAAGAGGGACACAACGCCGAAAGCGATAGCTAACAGAAAAAAAGGGATTTTATCCTTGAACCGCTGATTAAATGTTTGCGCGAGCGAATTTATGCAACCAGGTCCCCTGTAGAAATCAATCAGAAGCAGGATAAGCGGAAACGTTACGGCGGAGGACTTTGAAAGCAGAGACAATAGGAACAGAAAAAGCGCAAGAAAGTAACAGGTTCGCGGCTTTTTTCCATCACGGCTGGCGATCCAGGCGATAAGACCGCCCAGGTAGAAGAAAACATAAAGCAGGTCCTTACGCTCGGATATCCAGGCTACAGACTCGACATGCAGCGGATGGATGCCGAAAAACAGAGCGGAAATAACCGCGACTGCCTTTTGGCCGGTAAGCCGATACAGAAAAAAGAAGACAAGCGCGACATTAATTAAATGAATTATGAGATTTGTGCGATGATAGACCGCGGGATCAAGACCTCCGATTTTGTAATCCAGGGCATAGCTGATCATTGTGACCGGAGCGTACATTTTCAGGTAGTAGCTGGAAAAAATCGCGCGTACCGCCGGGCCGTCAAGGTTTCGGATATCCTGGTTGGCGTAGACATGCGTATCGTCGTCCCAGTTGACAAAGCCATTTTTCAGGGAATTTGAATAAGAGATCGCAGTCGCCAGAATAATCAGGCAAATCCATATCCATAACTTTTTGGGCATCTTGATTGAGTTTAATCCTCTAATAAATAATATTTTAAAATTCTGGTTTTATGTAAAAAATATCTGATGGAAACTTTTAGGACGCCAAAACCATAAATCATGCTGTTTATAAAATTAATTGAACTGGCTTCTTTAAAATATACGGTTGGGCAGGTTATTTCCGCAATCTCAAAACCCCTATTAAAAATTTGGGCAGTTATTTCATTATCAAAAATATAATTGTTTGAACATTTACCGTAATTCACCGCTTTTAAAACCACGGCGGAATAAGCTCTGTATCCCGTGTGATATTCTGCAAGTTTTTGTCCGGTTAAAATGTTTTCTACAAAAGTCAGGAACCTGTTGCTGATATATTTATACAAAGGCATTCCGCCTTTAATTGCTCCGCGTCCTAAAATTCTGCAGCCGAATACCACGTGATAAAGTCCGTTTGCTATTAAATAAGCCATCGAATGAATCAGTTTTGGCGTGTATTGATAATCCGGGTGCAGCATAATCACAATATCGGCATTCAACTCCAGGGCTTTATCGTAACATGTTTTTTGGTTTCCGCCATAACCTTTGTTCAATTCATGTTTAATTATATATTTAATGCCCAGTTTTTTTGCTGTATTGATTGTATAGTCTTTTGAAGAATCATCCACCAGTATAACGTCATCAACAATATCAAAAGGTATTTCCCTGTAGGTTTGCACCAAAGTTTGTTCCGCGTTATATGCAGGCATAACAACTATTATTTTTTTATCGTTAATCACTAATTATTTAACTCCCATTTCAGGGTTTTGCAATTGCCTCAAGCACCGAAAAATACCACAGTATGAAATGGATAGCAAGACATTTGGACTTTGTGAGCGCACGACATAAAAGTTCCAGCCATGGGAGCGCAGCCATGGGAGCGCCGGCGTCCTCGCCGGTCGTGTAATATAAAAAATTGGGCGCGATAAATCGCACCCCTACTTATGAAGCGCGCCATTGGCGCGCGTTTATTATTTACACGACCGGCGGGGACGCCGGCGCTCCCATGGCTGCGCTCCCATGGCCCCCATGGCTCCCATGGCTGGAACTATTATGTCGCGCACCCGGACTTTGTACTTACTGAACTGCCTAATATTAGTTGCCGCCCCCGCCACTCGAAGGTTGATTTTGCCGCGGGATTTCGTAAAATGGTATAGGTTTTTGAATGGAAGGCGGCGGTGACGCTGTATTTACAAAACAATGAATGAATTTGACATAATAATAATTGGCTGCGGTCCGGCAGGAATTGCAGCAGCCAGTGTTTTATTAAAAAACAAAGCTGATTTTTGCATGATTGAAAAGGAGAAATTTCCCAGAAAAAAATTATGCGCGGGCGGTTTAACAAATAAAAGTATAAAACTGCTGGAAGAAATAGGCATCAAAATAGATAATATAATAAAACAGAAAATAACCAGCGTTGAAATTGATTCCAAAAACAGGTCAAGGGTTCTACCCACATTTTATCCGGTAATAATGGTCGATAGAACCGAATTTGATAATAATAATTTAACACAAATAAAAGATCAGAATAAAAATGTTTTTGAAAATGAAATCATAAGTCATATCGAAGATAATAATATTATTACAAATAAAGGCAAATACAGATATAAATATATTATATTTGCGGATGGCGTAAATGGATATAGCAGGAAATTAAGCAACTTGAAAGGCATTGGTTTCAGCGTTGAATTCGATATTCAAAATCGGAACGATAAAAACATGGTTCTGTCATTTGACGCGACCAAAGATGGTTATGCCTGGATTTTTCCAAAAGGAAATTACAGTACGGTAGGGTTGGTTAAATTTAAAAATATTAAAGATGACTACAACAGACTGCTTCTGGATTTTTGCAAAAATAAAAATATCGCGGTTAAAGATGAAAAAATAATCGGATTTCCAATACCCGGCGGACTATATATTAAACCGGAAGTAATTGATGATAATAAAATAATAGTTGGAGATGCCGCAGGGTTAGTGGATCCGGTTACCGGAGAAGGTATTTATTATGCCATGTTATCCGGTAAATATGCCGCTGAATCGATCATCGAAAAAATAAAAAACAATAGTATTTCTCTGGCGAATCAATATAATAAAAAAATAAGAATGGTTCATAAAGAATTATCCAGGAAAGTTTTAATAAGTAAGTTATTAAATTCGCCTGTTCGGCACATCCTGATAACAATTGTATTTTCAAAATTTTTCAGAAAGATAAAATTTGATTTTTAATCCGGGTTCATATATTGTATGCACCGGTGAGGAGAAAAAAGGGGAAAGGCGGCAGTCGCCGCTGTTTTTTCGAATAATCTTATGAAAAGAATCCTGGTCACCGGCGGCGCTGGCTTCATCGGTTCACACCTCTGCGAGCGACTTCTCAAAGATGGCAACGAGGTTATCTGCCTCGATAATTATTTCACCGGCGTCAAGCAAAACATCAAACATTTGTTAGATAATTACAGGTTTGAGATGGTGCGGCATGATATTACCGGTCCGTATTATGTGGAAGTTGACGAGATTTACAATCTTGCCTGTCCTGCCTCGCCGGTGCATTATCAGTACAATCCGATTAAGACGACGAAAACGTCGGTGATGGGCGCGCTTAATGTGCTTGGACTGGCAAAACGCATCAAAGCTAAAGTGTTGCAGGCATCAACCAGCGAGGTGTACGGCAATCCTATCGTGCACCCGCAGAACGAATCATATTGGGGCAATGTAAATCCGATAGGCATTCGTTCGTGTTACGACGAAGGAAAGCGCTGCGCCGAAACGTTGTTTATGGATTATCATCGCCAAAACAATGTGAAAATAAAAATCGTTCGTATTTTCAATACTTACGGCCCTCGCATGCATCCCAACGATGGTCGGGTAGTGTCCAATTTCATCGTGCAATGCCTGCAAGGCAAAGATATCGCCATTTATGGAGACGGCACACAAACCCGTAGTTTTCAATATGTGGACGATCTTGTCGATGCGCTGATTCGAGTAATGAACACAGGCGACGACTTCATAGGTCCGATAAACATAGGCAATACCAACGAAATTACCATGCTGGAGCTTGCCGAAAAAGTGGTTAACCTGACCGGCGCCAGGTCCGGAATCGTTTTTGAGCCATTAACCTCCGACGACCCAAGGCAACGCCAACCCGACATCACCCTTGCGAAAGAAAAATTAGGATGGGAGCCGAAAATCTCTTTAGATGAAGGATTGGCAAAAACTATTGAATATTTTCGAAAAACATTATAGGAGACAACAAGGTATGAAAATCGCTATTGCCGGAACGGGATATGTCGGCCTTTCGAACGCCATTTTACTGGCGCAAAATAATGAAGTCACAGCGTTGGATATTATTCCTGAAAAAGTAGAGATGATTAATAATGGAAAATCGCCGATTGTTGATTCGGAGATTGAAGAGTACCTGGCTGCGAAAAAACTTAGTCTGGTAGCGACTACGGATAAGAAACAGGCTTACGAAGGCGCTGAATATATAATCATTGCAACGCCGACGGATTACGACCCGCAGTTGAATTATTTTAATACGCAGACAGTGGAAAAGGTTATAGCGGATGTGCTGGCAATTAATCCGAAAGCGGTGATGGTTATCAAATCAACAGTCCCTGTCGGGTATACTGAAAAAGTAAAGAAGCAATTTAATACGGAAAACATTATTTTCTCGCCTGAGTTTTTACGGGAAGGAAAAGCATTGTATGACAACCTGTTTCCTTCCCGAATTATTGTCGGCGAGCGATCGGAGCGCGCCGCGAAGTTTGCCGGCATGCTGGCGGAAGGAGCTATTAAAAAGGACATTCCGACGCTTTTTACCAGCGCGACGGAGGCGGAAGCGGTTAAACTTTTCTCTAATACCTATTTGGCTTTGCGCGTGGCTTATTTCAATGAATTGGATACCTACGCGGAAGTTCGCGGGTTGAACGCCCGTGAGATTATTGAAGGCGTCGGACTTGATCCGCGGATTGGCTCACACTATAACAATCCTTCGTTTGGATATGGCGGTTACTGCCTGCCAAAGGATACAAAGCAGCTTCGCGCAAATTATTCTGATGTCCCGAATAACATCATTGCGGCGATTGTTGAAGCAAACAGCACCCGTAAAGATCATGTGGCTGATATGATTTTACGCAGGCAGCCGAAAGTGGTCGGAGTTTATCGTTTGACCATGAAAACAAATTCGGATAATTTCAGGGCATCTTCCATTCAGGGAGTTATGAAGCGGTTGAAGGCTAAAGGAATTGAAGTTGTGATATATGAGCCTGCATTAAATGATGAACAGTTTTTTAATTCCCGCGTGATTCGAGACTTGAATGAGTTTAAAAAAATCTGCGACGTGATAGTTTCCAACCGTCTGGCAAACGAATTGCTGGATGTAAGCGATAAGGTATATACGAGAGACCTGTTTGGAAGAGATTAGCCCGGATATTTAACGTGAAAAAGAATGCTGGAGTTTGCAAAAAAGTCACCGCAAAGGAAGCATCCTCCGTAGCGGGCGCTTTGAATATGTTGAGTTTGAAGAAAAACGGTTAACCGTTTTTCAGGCTGGCAATGGCAGCCATCAGGACGCTATCGGGAATACAAACGCCGATATTGCAGAGTTGCTTGACGTGTGAGTTAATTTTCCTTTCACCGTTGAACTGAGTGTAGTAATCCGCACCGAAGTATTTAAATTTGTGCCTTTAGAGGACAAAATAGACCGCAATGAGCAAGGAATGGGCAACCGTCATGGAGACAAAACAAGCGCAACGCAGTAGACATGCCCTCTTGCGCCGCCGCCGTTCAATCGGTGTGAAATATCCGGGCTAGGGCTGAGCGCTCTTGCTGCCAGGCGTTTCAGGGAAATTTTCCCTGATTGCGACACGGGAAAATTTCCCTGATCTTGAATTCGCCTATTGGTACATAACACGCATCTTTTTATTATTCAACATCATACGAGTATTTACGTGCTGGCACGGTATTTGCTTTATAAGAAATCGCAGGTTGATTTGAGTCCGGGTGGATTATTAAACCCGGGTGGATTTTTGGGAAATTTTAAAAATCGTGGAGGTATATATGAAAAAGACATACAGAAACATGACCCTGGCGCTTTGCGCGATCGCACTGGCGCTCGCAATAACAGTAACAGGATACGCACAGACAGTCAGCGTTATGTCCGTACCAGCAGGTCAGAAGATGAACATAGAAGGCGTCATTTTGAGTGCGGACGCGGGCACTCTGACGGTACGCACCTTTGGTAACGCCGTTTACAAAGTTTCCGTTACAGGCTCCACGGAATTAAAGGAGAGAAAAAGCAATTTCCTGCGCGGCGCGAAGAAATACTCAGCCGCCGACCTGGTTCCTGGTTTACATGTGGAAGCGAAAGGCATGGGGATGAGTTCCGGCGCCCTAGCTGCCACTGAAGTTCGTTTCAGGAACGACGACCACATCGTCGCCCAGACAATGGATACCCGCGTGGTTCCGGTTGAAAACGACCTCAGGAGTACGCAGGTGAGGCTGACGGAGACCGAGATGAACGCGGAACGGCTTTCCGGACAGATTCAGGAACTTACCGCGATAACCGATCTGGTTCGCGATGATGCAAGGGCCGCGCAAACAACTGCTGATACAGCCGTCGCTGCGGCGGCCGGAGCTCAATTCACGGCGGACAGCGCGCGCGAAGGCGTCCGGGTTACAAATGATCGGATTGCGCTGATTGACGACTATGAGACTAAAACTTTAACCACTGTCTATTTTAAAGTAGGCAGCGCCGTTATAACAGCCGAATACCAGGCTGAATTGGACGCGTTTGCGGATCATATCAGATCCGAAAAAGCATATGTTGTCGAAATTGCCGGTTTTGCCTCTTCCGACGGCGATGCGGCGGCCAATCGCAGGTTGAGCCAGCGGCGCGCCGACGCCGTAATTCAGTACCTGGCCGAAAACTACACGATTCCCATGCGTCGTTTTATCGCGCCAATGGGATACGGCGAGAGCCATCCGGTCGGCGACAACGGCACACGCGAGGGTAGAGAAGAAAACCGGCGTGTCGAAGTCCGGCTTCTTATTAGCAGAGGGTTGAATACAGCCGCTGTTGAAACAGCGAGCGTATCCGCTTATTAAGAACCGATAATATGTCTATACAGCCCGCGGAATTTCGCCGATAAAGGAATTTATGAAATCTAAATTCTTCCGCGGGCTGTTTTTCTGTTTTTTATGCTTTCCGCCGATTCTGGCCGCACAGACTATCGATGCTGTAACAGCCGTCAACGACCAGCCCTCCAGCAGCGTCATTCGCATCAATTCCAACCTGGTTTCGGTTCCCGTCTCGGTAACAAACGTATCGGGACAAGGAATTACGGATCTGAAAAGTGAGGATTTCCGCCTTGCGGAGGATGGCAAACCGGCGGAAATATCCAGGCTGGCAGAATCAGGTCAGTCCAATCTTAATATCGCTCTTCTTTTCGATGTTTCGGGCAGCCTCCATAATAATTTTGAATTTGAACAGAATGCGGCGATTGACTTTCTGAAAAAAATCTGGAAAGACGGGGACGCTGTCACGATAATTTCCTTCGACGAACAAGTGGAAGTCCTGCTTAAAAACAGCGACAATCTGCAGGAAGCCATGTGGACGTTGCGGCAGCTGCGGCCCACGGAAAAGCCCACTTCGTTTTTTGACTCGGTAATACTGGCGACCCAGTTAATAGACCAGTATGCGTCGGAAGAAAACCGACAGGCGATAATCGTTATTACGGACGGGGCGGACAACACAAGCGTCGGCAGTCTCGCAGCGGCGCTTTCAGAAATGCAGCGGCGCAACACGGTTTTTTACGCCATTAATCCCAGCGGCGCATCTATTCGTTTGAACAGGATAAACATGAAGGGGCAGGAAAACCTTGAGGAGCTTGCAAAAGCCACAGGCGGAGACGTATTTGTGTCAGACGATGCAGGCGATCTGGAAGACATATTCAGCAAAATAGAGGTTGAACTGCGCTCGCAATACCTGTTGCACTATTACTCGCTCAATTCGAACATGGATGGAAAATTCCACAAGATAGAAGTTTCCATTCCAAAACGGCCGAATTTGAATATCCGCGCCAGGCCCGGATTTCTGGCCGTTCCACGGCGGACTTCTGATCGTTAATCCGATTGCAGCCTGAAAAATCGCCGGTATGGGCCGTCGCGCAGCATTAGTTCGTCATGGCTTCCGGTTTCGACTATGCGCCCGCGTTCAAGCGTCAGAATCAGATCGGCATTCCGGATTGTCGATAGTCGGTGGGCTATAACAAACGTCGTGCGGTTTTTTATAAGGTTTGTAAGAGCTTCCTGCACCAGTTTTTCCGATTCCGAATCAAGCGCTGAAGTCGCTTCATCCAGAATCAGAATAGGCGCGTCTTTCAGCAGCGCCCGCGCGATTGAGATGCGCTGGCGTTCGCCGCCGGACAGCCGTTGACCGCGTTCGCCTATTACCGTTTCGTATCCAAGCGGGAACCGTTGAATAAAATCGTCGGCCAGAGCCGCCCGCGCCGCAGCCTCTATACGTTCTCTCGTCGCTCCGATGTCGCCATAGGCGATATTGTTGTACACGGTATCGTTAAAGAGAAAAGTTTCCTGCGTAACGATTGCTATCTGACGGCGCAGCGATTCCTGCGTATATTCCCGTATATCGGAGCCGTCGATGAAAACCCCTCCGCGCGTCGGATCGTAAAAGCGCGGCAAAAGCCCGACCAGCGTCGTTTTACCGGAACCGCTGCTTCCGACAAGAGCAATGACCTGGTTGCGCCTTACTTCAAGGTTTATATCGCAAAGCACAGGGTCTTCATCACGCGACTGATCGGTGTAACAAAATTCGATGTCTCTAAAAGAAATCACATCACGGATTCCTTCGAGACGCCGCGCTCCGGGCCGGTCGCGCACCTCAAGGTCGGTATTCAGCAGTTCCAGGATACGGGAACCTGAAGCCAGTGCCCGCTGATACTGAACATGAATGCGGCTCAGCTTCCTGACAGGATCATACATACGGAAAAGCGTAAACAATACGCCGCCGAAAAGACCAAGCGTAACAGTATGGTTGGAAATATTGATATGGGCGTAATACAGAAGCGGCACAAATGCCGCGACGCCAAGAAATTCCATCGCAGGAGAATTCAGAAAAAGGATCGACATTGCTTTCAGATTGCTGCGGAAGAGCCGGAGCGATTTTTTGGTGAATGAGATTTCCTCATGCGACTCCATCCCGAAAGCCTTGATTATGCGCATACCGGAAATAGACTGCTGCATATGGTCGTTCAGCACTGCGGCATCCTCGCGCCATTTCAGGCTGACCGCCCTGATGCGCTTACCCATGGTCATGGTCAGAACGCCGGCCAGCGGCGCTATAAGAATCGCCAGCAGCGCCAGTTTCCAGTCGAGAATAAACACGTAAACGATAAGCGCGGTCAGCATAACGATTTCGCGAAAAAACTCGCCAAGCGAGCTTGAAACAGCCTCCTGGAGCTGTTCAACGTCGTTTCCGATGCGAGACATCAATTTCCCTGTGGAATTCAGTGAAAAAAACGACATCGACTGCCGTAGGACATGGGCGAAAAGTTTTGTCCGCAATTCCATCAAGATGCTCTGACCGATATACCCCATGGCATAATTGGAATAGTAGAGGCAGATGCCTTTAAACAGCGTCAAACCGACGAGAGCGACTGCAAGCCGTGTCACAAGACTTCCCGGCAGCATTTCAAGTCCTGCCTGTACAGTTTCGAGAAACCGGCGCGCCAGACCGAATTCCGCCATATTGGCCGTCGTGGCCGTGGGTGTTGCCGTAAGCACCTTGTCAAACAGGGGAATGATCAGCGAGGTGATTAAAATCTCAAACAGGCCGACGCAGACGAGCAGAAAAAAAGACAGCGCGAGGAGACCCAGGCGAGGACGGAACAGTTGATAGAGTTGGCGCGATAGCTTCATTATCGTATATCCGTCTTAACGTCTGCCTCCAGGTCTGGATGCAGGGGAACTTCCCCCCTGGGACGGACGGACTTCGTTCTGTTGCCCGGCGCGCGGCGCGCTTTGGACTGGCGAAGACCCGCGTAAAGACGAACCCGCATTATTGTTCTGACGGACAGACGGAGCTTCCGATATGGACTGATTACGCTGCGCGGGAGCAGACTGTTGAATACGACTGCCTGAAGAGCCGCCTCCCGCGGACGGCGCACTGTTTTCTCTCGCGGGAGGAGATGACGCGCCTGTACCCGGTCTTTCCGATTGCCGATTGTTCTGTGGCGCCGACGGGCGGGATACGGTTGCCTGATCGCGTGTTCCGCCCGCAGCATCGTTGGCTGACGCGGACGAACTATCCTGGCGTGTTGCCGGCGCTTCTGATGTGGATCGGCTGCGCGGCGTGGGCGCGGTCTGCCGATCACGACTGCCTGGAGAATTTCCTCCCGTGGCCGGCGCGTTGTTTTCCCTCGCGGGAGGAGATGACGCGCCTGTACCCGGTCTTTCAGATGGACGGTTGTCCTGCGCCGGCGATGATCGTGGTACGGTGACTTGATCGCGTGTTCCGCTCACAGAATCGTTGGATGGCGCGGCTGAATTATCCTGGCGGGCGGGCGGAACTTCCGACGCGGGTCGGCTGCGCGGAGTGGGCGTGGTCTGCCGGTCACGACTGCCTGGAGAGTTTCCTCCCGTGGCCGGCGCGCTGTTTTCCCTCGCGGGAGGAGATGATGCGCCTGTATCCGGTCTTTCAGATGGACGGTTGTCACGCGCCGCCGCCGGACGTGACTCGACGGTTCGGTCACGGTTTTCATCCGGACGTCTGCCTGCCTGGCTTCCTGAACCGCTGTTATTTCCGCGATCCGGCGCCGGCGATACATCCGGATTGTTTGTCTGCCTGAAGCGGCCGTCGTTTCCGGAAACCTGCGTCGGCGTCCGCCGCACTACCACTGTTCGATTGGCTTCCGACTGCGGACGTTCGGCGCGGCGATCCGGCGCGGGACGGAAACTTTCCCGCGCAGGACTGACATCCAGACCGCCCCTGACCAAACTGCCCTGTCTCCACGGTTGAGTAATATCATTCCGCCGCGCGTTCAGGTTTTGATTGCTGGAAAGCAGGCCGCGGAAATGATCCGTACTAACCGTCTGGAAAGCTCCGCGCACGTTCTGGTTAATATAATTACCGGGCTGCCGCACGGCGAGGACGCGCACACGGACAAGATCAACCGCGTAAATTCTGCGATAGCGGTAGTAAGACACGTCGTAATAATCGCCGGGACCTAGCGGTCCCCACGAAACCCATCCCGAACCGCGGTAAAAAACCACCAGTCCTGGCGACCAGAACCTGAAGGTAACACTTTCACCCGGAAACCATGTCCAGCCATAACGGGCATCCCTGTACCAGCGGCCATAATGGTACGGCAGCCATCCCCATGTCTCATACGAAACCCACGTCCAGCCGAAACGCGGCCTGTAAACCCAGCGTCCGACCGAATATGGCGACCAGCCGCCCGCCACGGAATAAGGAACCCAGCCCCAGCCGTAATTTGTTACATAAACCCATCGGCCGTGCCGATCCAGTTCCGAGACTCCGATAGAAACATTATCTGGAATATAGCGCCTTGCCGCGGATGAAGGACGGCGATCCGCGTCGCGGCGGTCGGTCCATTCATCCCAGGCGTCGCGCCGGTTATGCGCCGTAACCTCCGGGCCTGTAGCGTCCGGATACACTCTTACAAGCTCGCCGTTTCTGGTTACCCGCGTGAAATTGTTATTGACCGTTTCCAGCCTTCCTTTTCGGACGATGGCTTCGCTGCGCCCGTCTTCCGCGGCTTCAAAACGGTAAATGCCGTTTGCTTCAGTGCTGAACGCCGCAGCCGGAGTGCCTATTTCGAAATCAACGCCCTGTTCAGCCGTAATTGAAGCGATGCCGAGCAGCATCCGAATCTGAACAAAATCTTCGTCAAGGGTAAGAATTTCAATATCGGTGTTTTCAGAGAGGCGCAGGACGGAACCTTCTTCGAACTCTATTTCCACGCGGCCTCCCCGGCCGGTATAAATGCGGTCGCCAGGTTCAAGAGGCATATTAACACCGGCTGCGGCCCATTCCTCATCCGGAACGCGCTGATAGCCTACATTTCCTTCAATCATGGAAATGCGCGTCAACTGGATATAGTAATCGTTGTTTTGGGCAACCGCGCCGGCGGCTGTAAAAACAAGCGCGGCAAGCGTAAAAATAATGAATCTTTTCATTCCATTTGTCCTTAACATGGCGAACCTCCCCGCGGCGGCGTTCATTAATTTATGCCCCGCAATTTATCAGACGCTAAGAAAGAACTCAAAGGTTCATTTACTTTTCGCGGATTTTGCAGTTCCACCGGATGCAAGCGAAGTTTTATACCCGCGAACGAAATGATTTTCCATGCCTGCGCGGTCTTTTTGACACGATGCAGCGTCAGGTTTCGCTTACGTACTATCGAGTACGCCGCGCTCAACCTTCCTTGCCTCGTGTCAAAAAT
>Ga0082212_10005449_pt1 | contig 17344 bp, 15 predicted proteins | sample TergutNt197P3_FD_71548 | JGI IMG/M metagenome (GOLD analysis project Ga0082212, IMG submission 71548) | Neocapritermes taracua P3 segment gut microbial communities from Petit-Saut dam, French Guiana - Nt197 P3 | ecosystem: Host-associated > Arthropoda: Insects > Digestive system > Gut ... | reverse complement strand
TTGAATGGTACTATGACAAAAATGGAAAAAGCAATGAAAACAACGTTTGACCAAATTATTAACAGCGATCCCAAAAGAAAGGAAAAATTCGATAAAGAATATAATGAATTTCTTTTATCGGAATTTGTACTGGAAAAGATGGAATCGGAGCATATTTCTGTAAGGGCATTGGCGCAAAGGGCCGGAGTATCGCCAACGATAATACAGAAAATACGGAGTAAAAATGCCGAAAGGATAAATTTCAGGACATTTACCAATGTATTACATTCGTTGGGATATAGAATAAGCATAGAAAGAATGTAATTGGAAATTTGGGAACCATAAATCGGGCTATACGCCGACTCCGGCCAATCTTGAACGTTACAAGGCACTTGACGTGTTTTGAATTTTTTGGTAGGTTGTAGATGCTTTCGCGGGCATCGGCGAGCAGTATTTTCTGCTCCTCAGGACTGATACTGAAGTTCATGGGGATATTATACAGCAAAAAACGGTGAATGGCGGTCAAAATGCTATAAATTTGGGGTTTGAAGGCACTTGACGTATTTTGATTTTTTTGGTAAGTTATACACACTTTCGCGGGAATAGCTCAGTGGTAGAGCGCGACCTTGCCAAGGTCGATGTCGCGGGTCCGACTCCCGTTTCCCGCTGTTTCTAATAACGGCGTATCAGAGCTTCTGGTTTAAAAGTTTCTTGGGTAGCGTGTAATGGCGGGAGTCGGACATACAATCCTTTCCTATTCCCTTCTCTGTGTACTATCGGTCATCCGATAAACTGGTTTAACGTAGTGTGCTTATTACAACTTTTTATACAATATGTTAACCACAATAATTTTATTTTTTGTTATTAAACAAATCGTCAGTTATTTCAAAAAAATAAAATGCTTTTTGAGAATATTTGTAATCTTCAGTTTTAATTAATTGAAATAAATTGTTAACTATTGTATCGAAATCACAAATTTCTATATCACTCAATATTGTTTTGTCATTTAAATTATAAAATATTACTCTTGCAAATTCCCAATTAGGATTTGGTGCAACGGTAGAACCCAATCCTCCAAATAATCCAAAAGATAGTGTTAGATCCTTTTCTATATCAATATTGAAAGGTTCCCAATATTCTGGATCGTTATTTGTCTTTTGTATATTATAGAAAAATGTTAATCGTAAATTATAAGATGAATTATTAAAAATATCGATTGTTGAATCACTGGCATAATCAACACAATTGCTAAAATTGATCAGGACAAATAGTAATATCAAAAAAACAAATTTAGATTTTTTTTGCATTATTACAATACTCCTACCCAAAGGGCGTTTTACAGTTAGCCGCGTTTTATCTTCTTGGTGGTGGTCATCTCCATGGGTTCGTCAAGGATTATCGTTCTCTCTATGCGCTGGTAGGGAAGCAGCCGCAGGTTAACCTCGGAGACTATCTTGTCGATGCGGGTTTTCATCTGTTCTTTGGAAAGCGCTGCCCCATTTGTATCGGTAAATTCCGGGTTGGGGTACACAAGCGCTTCTATGCCCTCGGACTTTGTCTTCTTGTCGGGAACGAAACTGCGTATCAGAATATGATCAATCTCAAAAAAGAGCTGAAATTCGTTTTCAATTTCTTCGGGGTAGACGTTCTTGCCGCCGTCGGTAACGATCGTGTTTTTCGCCCTGCCGGTAAGGTACAGGTAATTTTCGCTGTCCATGTAGCCGATGTCGCCGGTCTTGAGGAAGCCGTCTTCGGTAAAGGATGCGGCGGTTTCTTCGGGCATGTTGTAGTAGCCCCCCATCACCATGGGGCCTTTGACAATGACTTCGCCTATTCCCCTGTCGTCGGGATTGAGGATCTTCATGTCCACACGGGGTAGGGTTCTGCCGACGCTGGTTTCCTTGTAGTGTTCCTTGGGGTTCAGGTTGATGATCGGGCTGGTTTCGGTAAGGCCGTAGCCCTGCACAAAGTCGATGCCGAGCTGGTTGTACTTTTTAAAAACACTGGGGGCAAGAGGGCCGCCGCCGCAGATGCAGATTCTGATCGACTCAAAGCTGACCTTTTTCAAAATAAAGCCGAACATCTTCTTGCCGGGATTGACTTTAAATATTTTTTTGATCAGTCCCGATATACCCATTAAAAACGAAATCAGGCCGTGCACGATGGGGCCTTTTTCCTTAAGCCCGCGGATTATGCCGGCAAGCAGTTTGTTGAACAGCATGGGTACGCCCAAAAGCATGGTCACCTTGCCTTCCTTCATTTCCTTGAGCATTACCGTGCTGACCATTTTTTTTCCGAAAACCAGTTCCGCGCCGACGGATATGGTCTCGATAAAAACCGCCAGCATGGTGTAGGAGTGGTGAATGGGAAGGATCGCATAGAATACGTCGGTATGAAAAATCAGAAGCGGAGTCCCCTGCGCCAGGTAGCAGTCCGAGACAAGGTTTTTATGACTCAGCACGACCCCTTTGGGATGCCCCATCGTCCCCGACGTAAACAGGATGGCCGCGGTGTCGTTTTCGCAGGCCAGTTCAATCGATGCCGCAGGCCCGTCCAGATCGTAGACATAGGCGCCAACTCCCTTTTTCAGGGAAATCACCTCTTCCAGAGCGCCGGGATTTTCCTTGTAATGCCCGTGTTTTTCTTCGTCAACAAAGAGTATTTTTGCCCCGGCGGTTTTTAATAGGACGTCCAATTCTTCAATTTTTACCTGGTAGTCGATGGGAACGACGATTGCCCCGGCATAGAGGATGCCGAGATAGGCTACTGCCCATTCCGGCGAATTTTTTCCGGTCACGGCGATCCGGTCGCCCCGGCGAATGCCCTTGCTGTGCAGCCAGCGGGCGACGGATTCAACTATGGCAAGCGTCTCTGAATAGCTTAGCGTGACCCTGTTAGGCTCAAAAACGGTAAAGCAAAGCCTGTCGGGGTACCGCGAGACGGTAATATTGAACATTTCCGTCAATGTCGGCCATTCGCCGGTAAATGCCTTTCCACGGTATTCTTCCAGGAAAGCCCAGGGTTTTTCAGTATACGGAACGCCCATAGTATCCTCCTCAAATAGCTCGCAGTCAATCAATAATACCCCTTTGTTGCCGTTTTCGTCCATAGTTGTTATAATAATATGATGAAAAAATGCCTATTGAACGCAATTTTCTCTGCAGTTTGCCTGTTTTTCTGCTTGTCCTGCGCCGCCCGGGTCAGCGGTTCCCTCCTGGCGGACGGTAAAGCCGACATACACGTCAATGCAGCCCTGGAACCGAGGATGACCATGCTGCTGGGGTCCCTTGCGGCGGCCTCCGGCATGGTGCAGCAGGGCGCGCCCCTTTTGAACGGCCCTTCCGTGAGCGCCTCCATGTCCGCCGCTCCGGGGGTGTCGTCGGCTGCTCTGGCGAATAAAACGCCGTCCTCCATTGAGGGGCCGGTGAAAATTTCGCAGATTAACGATTTTCTCGCCCACGGCAAAGAACAGGGCTTTATCAGCTTTGAGCAGGGAACCCCTTCAAAGGACGGCAAATGCGCCGTCAACCTCAGCCGCGAATCCGGGGAGGAGCTGCTCGGCCTCCTGTCCGACGAGATCAGCGCGTACCTTGAAGCCCTCATGGCCCCGCTTGCCACCGGCGAAAAAATGACGAAAGCCGAATACCTTGTCCTGGTCGCCTCGGTATACGGCAGGGGTATTGCCGATGAAATTTCCCAGGCGGCCATCCAGGTTTCCATCGATTTTCCCGGCCAGGTTCGCAGCGTGCGGGGGGGGACTTTTTCCGGCAGAAAAGCGGAATTTTCTATCCCCCTTCTTGACCTGCTGGTGCTTGAGGTTCCCCTGCATTATGAAGTCATCTGGCGGTAGCGCTTGCCGTCCCTGTATGGCAAAAACCGGGCAAAAATCGTTCCGGATCGTGATAATTAACACTTGATAATTTCTTATAAAAAGGGTAGTATTCGGCTAGGCATAACTAAAAACTAAAATCGGGGGTTTGTATGACAGGCACACAGACGGCTGGGGAAATTACGTTTCCCCAGGAATTGCTATCATTTATTGAGGAATGGAAGGTTAAACCGGGGAGTCTGATCATGATTCTCCATAAAACCCAGGAAATCTTTGGCTTTATTTCAAGGCCGGCGGCGAATGAACTTGCGCTGCTCACGGGGATTCCTCTGGCACGGATATACGGGGTTGTTACCTTCTACCATTTCTTCAAAACGACCAAACCGGGCAAACACAAGATTTCCGTATGCCTGGGAACGGCATGCTACCTCAAGGGAGCGCAGGATCTGATTGTCGAAGCCCGCAAGCTCCTGGGGCTTGAGCCTGACGGCGTTACCGAAGACGGCCAGTTCTCCATAGACCCTGTCCGCTGCGTTGGCTGCTGCGGCCTCGCGCCAGTGCTGACCGTTGGTACGGATACCTACGGCAAGCTCACCAAAAGCATGATCCCCGGCATCATTGACAAGTACCGGAACATCTAAATGTCTTACGAGAAATTTATGGAGTTTCCGCAGGAAACTCCTAAGCTAAAAGCCGGAGGTTTTTAGCTCATGCACTTTACCCTTTCTGATTTGATCACCGATATTGCCCAGAACGCCTGCGAATCGGGGGCGAAGCTGGTCGAATTGGAGATAAATGAAAAAGGCGGGGAATTCCGCTTTGCAGTAAAGGACAACGGCAGGGGCATGACCAAAGATGAATTGGAAGAAGCCGTCGACCCGTTTGTCACCGACGGGGTGAAGCATCCCCATCGGAAGATTGGGCTGGGGCTTCCGTTCCTGATTCAGACTGCCGAACAATCCGGCGGCGGCTGGGATGTCCAGTCCGAAAAGGGGATGGGAACCACGGCGACGGCATGGTTCGATATGGGCAATGTTGACACGCCGCCTATTGGGGACCTGCCGTCATTGTTCAGGACGATTTTTATGTTTAACGAGCCGGACGAAATTGTTATCCGGCGTTTCCGGCAGCTTAACGGCGAAGAGCCGATGGAATACGAGGTTTGCAGATCGGAGCTTGACGAAGCCCTGGGCGGCCTCGAAGACACCAGCTCGCTCGTATTGATGGGCAAGTACTTCGGCTCGCTGGAAGGGTGTGATGAATAAGTGACCAGCGGCTAGTGGATAGCGGCTGGCATCAACTAAACTAGAAGGAGAAGATTATGGCAAAAATGAGTTTGGATGATCTTAGGGCGCTTCGGGATACCAAAAAGACCGATCTGCGCAAGAGGGAAGTCGAGGGCAAGAAGATCCAGGTTATCGTAGGTATGGGAACCTGCGGTATCGCGGCGGGCGCAAAGCAGACCCTTACCGCGTTTATTAACGGCCTGGACGAGAACAATCTGGTGGATTCTGTGGCAGTGCGGCAGACCGGCTGCATGGGCATGTGCCACTCGGAGCCGTCGGTTGAAGTTATCACTCCGGATATGCCGGCGGTAATTTACGGCAATGTAGACGCCGCTGTCGCAAAGGAAATAATTCAGAAACATATCATCGGCGGGGAACTTCTCAATGAACGTATCCTGAACCGTCCCGCCGCAGACATTATTGACGTATAAGGGGGAAAAAATGGGATATAACCACTACATCCTGGTCTGCGGCGGCACCGCATGCGAGTCCGCCAAAGGAAACGAGATCTACGATCAGCTTGTCGCCGAAGCAGAAAAGCAGGGCGTCAAGGCCGAGGTGCAGATTGTAAAAACCGGCTGTTTCGGTTTCTGCGAGCGGGGACCTATCATCAAGGTTCTGCCCGAGGATTCGTTCTATGTTGACGTAACGCCGGAAGATGCCCGCGAGATCATCGCCGAGCATATCGTCAAGGGCCGCGAGGTACAGCGGCTCCTCTACAAGGACGACGATCATAAAAAAGCGGTGAACGCCATCGAGGATATCCGGTTCTACCAGAAGCAGTTCCGGGTAGTATTGCGGAACTGCGGCGCCATCGATCCGGAAAGCATCGACGAATACATAGCCCGCGAAGGCTATTCCGGTTTAGAGAAGGTGCTGTTTGAATGGCCGGCCGAAAAGCTTATCGAAGAGCTAAAAGCCTCCGGCCTGAGGGGGCGCGGCGGCGCTGGCTTCCCCACCTGGCTGAAGTGGGACCTTGCCCGCAAGGCGGCGGGAGACGTCAAGTACGTTATCTGCAACGCCGACGAAGGCGACCCGGGCGCGTACATGGACCGTTCCACAATCGAAGGCGACCCCCACTCGGTTATCGAGGGTATGATCACCGCGGGCAAGGCCATCGGTTCGAACCACGGCTTTGTGTACATCCGCGCCGAGTACCCCCTTGCCATCGAACGGCTGAAAATCGCCCTAAAGCAGGCGCAGGAATACGGCCTGTTGGGGAAAAACATCCTCGGCTCCGGCTTTGACTTTGAAATTGAAATCCGCCTGGGCGCGGGGGCCTTTGTCTGCGGCGAGGAAACGGCGCTGATCAAGTCCGTCGAGGGCAACCGGGGAATGCCCGTGCCCAAACCGCCTTTCCCGGCGAACAAGGGCCTGTGGCAGAAGCCCACGATCATCAACAACGTGGAAACCCTTGCCAACATCCCCGTTATTACGTCAAAGGGCGGCGCATGGCTTTCCCAGTTGGGAACGGAAAAATCCAAGGGAACCAAGGTCTTTGCCCTTACGGGAAAGGTAAAACATTCCGGTTTGGTGGAAGTGCCCATGGGCACCACGCTGCGGGATATTGTGTTTGAGATCGGCGGCGGCATCAAAGACGGCAAAAAGTTCAAGGGAGTGCAGACCGGCGGACCGTCCGGCGGCATACTCACCGAGAAATCGCTCGACCTGCCCATCGACTTTGAAACCCTTGCCGCCAACGGCTCGATGATGGGTTCCGGCGGCATGATCGTCATGGACGAAGACGACTGCGTAGTCGACGTGGCCCGCTTCTACATGGACTTCTGCGTTGACGAAAGCTGCGGAAAGTGTTCGCCCTGCCGCATCGGGACAACCCAGATACTGCATATTCTGGAAAAAATCGCCAACGGCAACGGCGAAGAATCCGATCTTCAAAAGCTTGAAGATATCGGCAAAGCCATGACCAAGTCGAGCCTCTGTATGCTCGGCGGTACGGCGGCAAACCCGACCCTGTCAACCGTCAAGAATTTCCGCGACGAATACCTTGAGCACATCCACGACAAAAAATGCCGGTCGGGCAAATGCAAGAACCTGCTGCGCTTCCACATCGATCCGGTAAAGTGCAGCGGCTGCAGCGTGTGCGCCAAGAAATGCCCTGCCAACTGCATCACGGTCGAGGACGCGGCAAAGTATCCCGACAAGAAGAAGCCTCCCTACATCATCGATCAGAGCGCCTGTGTCAAGTGCGGCGAATGTCTGGCCGTCTGTAAATTCGGCGCGGTAGTCAAGGAATAAGGAGAAGGAGAGAAACATGATAAACCTAAAAATAAACGGCATTCCGGTTCAGGTTGAAGACGGAACAACGATCCTCGACGCGGCAAAAAAAGTCAACATTAAAATTCCCACCCTGTGCTATAACCCCGACCTTCCCGCCTGGGCGAGTTGCGGCATCTGCATTGTCCGTGTCGCCGGCAGCCCCAAGATGGTCAGGGCCTGTACCACTCCGGTGGACGGCAGCCTGGAAGGCAAGGACATCATCACCCACGACGCGGAGATCATCGCCACGCGGCGGACCGTGCTGGAGCTGATCCTCTCCAACCATCCCAACGACTGCCTCCAGTGCCCCCGCAACGGAAGCTGCGAACTGCAGACCCTTGCGGCGGAATTCGGCATCCGCGAGTCCCCGTACAAAAAGGTGATGAACGGGCTTTCCATCGACGATTCCAACCCGTCCATTGTCCTTAATCCCGAAAAATGCATCCGCTGCGGAAGGTGCGTCAAGGTCTGCCAGGATGTGCAGAACGTCTGGGCGCTGGAATTCCTCGGCCGGGGCATCAAGGGAAAAATCGCCAGCGCGGCGGAAGTTCCGCTGGGCGAAAGCCCCTGCATCAAGTGCGGCCAGTGCTCGGCCCATTGCCCGGTTGGGGCGATTTACGAACGCGACGACACGCCGAAAGTCTGGAGAGCCCTGCATAACGCCGACCTCCACACGGTGGTGTCAATTGCCCCGGCAGTCCGCGTCGCCCTTGCCGAAGAATTCGGCCTTAAGCCCGGCACGGTGTTCACCAAAAAAATGTACGCGGCGCTCAGGCGGCTTGGATTTAACACCGTCTTTGATACCAACTTCTCCGCCGACCTTACCATCATGGAAGAAGGCACGGAGCTGGTTAAGCGCCTTACCGAAAAGGGCACCATCCCTCTGATCACCTCCTGCTGTCCGGCATGGGTTGATTACATGGAAAAATACTACGCCGACATGATCCCCAACTTCTCCACGGCAAAATCTCCCCAGCAGATGATGGGGGCGATGATCAAGGCGTATTGGGCGGGGAAGGCCGGAGTCGCACCGGAAAAGGTGTATTCGGTTTCGGTAATGCCCTGCACGGCGAAAAAGTATGAAATTAACCGCAACGACGACATGAAGAGCGCCGGAAAATTCCTCGGCAAGGACACCGGCTACGATAACGACATCGTAATCACCACCCGCGAGCTTGCCCGTATGATCAAGCAGGCCGGCATCGACATCACCAACCTCCCCGACGAGGAAGCGGACAGCCCGATGGGGCCGTACACCGGCGCGGGCACGATCTTCGGCGTAACCGGCGGCGTCATGGAAGCTGCGGTTCGCAGCGCCTACTTCCTTGTCACCAAGAAAGAGCTGCCCGACGTAAACTTCAAACCCGCCCGCGGTCTGGACGGGGTAAAGGAAGCCGAGGTTGACTTTGGAAACGGGCTTGTAATCCGCATCGCCATTGCCCACCAGATGGGAAACATCGCCGAGGTGCTGGACAAAATCCGCGCCGCCCGGGATGCGGGAAAAGAGCCGCTGTATCACTTTGTCGAGGTTATGGCCTGCCGAGGCGGCTGTATCGCCGGCGGCGGACAGCCCTACGGCGCCGTTGACGAAATCAGGAAGCAGCGCACTGCGGGCCTGTACCAGGACGACGAAAAGTCGCAGTACCGCTGTTCGCACCTGAATCCGTTCATCAACCAGGTTTACCAGGAATTCCTTGGCGAACCAAACGGCCACAAGGCCCACGAGCTATTGCACACCAAATATGTGGAACGGGAGTTGTACATCAAGTAGAAGGAGAACAGCATGGAAAAAGTGTTCAAGCTAAAAGAACACGGAACCACGTTTCAGCGGGAGATTGTCGCCGGTCTCACGACATTCCTGACGATGGCCTATATATTGGCAGTCAATCCGGGGATGCTGAGCGGGAGATTTGGCGGCGTAGAAGAACTCATCGGCATGCCGTGGGGAGGGATTTTTACCGCAACAGCCCTCTCTGCGGCAATCGCCACCATGGTTATGGCTTTCGCGGCGAATCTTCCGATAGCTTTAGCCCCAGGAATGGGGCTAAACGCCTTCTTTGTTTACAACGTAGTGCAGGGTATGGGTTATTCATGGGAAGTTGCCCTGACTGCGGTGTTTTTGGAAGGTATTCTGTTCGTCGCCCTGTCCCTTCTGAATGTGCGTGAGGCGATAATTAACGCTATTCCTGTTAATTTAAAAAAGGCGGTGGCGGTGGGCATAGGTCTGTTCATCGCCCTTATCGGCTTTGCCAATGCGGGAATTATTGTACAGGGTGCAGGAACGGTAGTAAGACTGGCTGAAAAACTGAATGTCGCGGATCCAATAACCGGCAGCCATCCCCTTCTTGCATTTTTCGGCCTGATAATAATAGCCGTGCTGTATGTTTTAAAAATACCCGGTTCTATCCTTATTGGGATTATTATTACAACCGTCATCGGTATTCCCATGGGCGTTACCGTGATACACAGCGGCTGGTCGCCGTTCAGAATGCCCGATGCGCCGCTGCTGTTCAGATTTGATTTTTCTCAAATCATGAGTTTTAATTTTTTTGTAATTTTCTTTACCTTCCTTTTTGTTGATATCTTCGATACCATCGGAACCCTTGTTGGGGTTACCACGCAGGCAAACCTTGTTGACAAAAACGGAAACATCCCCAGAGTCAAGCAAGCCCTGCTGGCTGACTCTGTAGGAACCGTCGCCGGGGCGGCTTTGGGTACCTCTACCGTAACCAGCTATGTGGAGAGCGCCGCAGGGGTTGCAGCAGGCGGGCGTACAGGCCTTACCAGCCTTACCACGGCGGTATTATTCCTGATTGCTCTTTTCCTGTCGCCGCTCTTTGGGCTGATTCCCAATGCCGCTACCGCTCCGGCCCTGATCTTTGTGGGCTTCCTCATGATCAGGCCTGTGGTTTCCATCAACTTTGAGGATCCTACCGAGGGCATCCCCGCCTTTATCACCATTATCATGATGCCATTTGCCTACAGCATTGCCGATGGCATAGTGTTCGGGATTATTTCCTATGTGATTATGAAGGTCGCCAGCGCCAAATACAAAGACATTTCAGTGATTACCTGGATTTTATTTGTGATTTTCCTGCTGCGGTTCTTTACGAGGCAAGGGTAAATATTTTCTCCGCCGAGGTTCACCCTTTGGCGGAGTTTGTTTGAACGGGGGCGTTCACCCGCTTACTATATGGCTTGCCGCTTTCTGGCCGGATAGCCATGCTGCGGTAATTCCCCGTGACGTGCCAAATCCGTCTCCAACTCCGTATACTCCGTCTGCCAGCATAAATGAATCGTTTGCAAACCGGGGGGTATGGTTATACATTTTAATTTCGGGCCAGTACATTATGGTGCCGGGATGCAGCACTCCGGGAACGATAGTGTCCAATTGCTTCAGCGCGTTCCAGATTGCCCGCAATATTTTGGCGGGAATAACCAGAGAAATGTCTCCCGGACATGCCTTGAGCGTCGGTTTTGTCTGGTACAGGTCGTCGTTAACAAATCCTCCGGGGGTGGATCGCTTGCCCATTCTGAAATCGCCTATGCGCTGCATGATCGGTTTTCCGCCGCCGGCGAGCATGGCCGTTGCCGCTATGCTTTCCGCGTAATCGTGCCCGGATGCGATAGGTTCGGTAAAATCAAGGGTTTTTAAAATGGCAAAATTTGCCAGGTTGTTTTGTTTGTGCTTTTTTGAATACGCATGCCCGTTAACGCTGTACCAGTTTCCGTACTTTTCCTGTATAACGTACGCCGCGCCGGCATTGGTACAGAATGTCCTGACCCGTTCGGGAAAGTAAAATTTGGGGTCATAATATTCATTGACAATGGAATAATGTTCAATGTTGGTTTCCAGGCGGATGCCCGCGTCAATGCAGTTGTCATGGTATTTTATCCCGTTCAGATGCATGAATTCCTGGACAAACGTATGGCCTGCCCTTCCCGGCGCCAAAATCAGATTTTTGTACTGAAGGTTTTCTTCCGGCGCCGAAATGGTTTTCTTCTTAATATCGATGGAAGCCGCTTCTATTCTGAATTTATTGATGATGGTAACATTGTGCTTTTTTAAATATTTCAATAGTGCGTTAATTAAAGAGATGCCTCCGTCGGTACCGAGGTGTACCTGCTGCCCAGGAATGAACTGCACTCCGAGTCTTTGCGCACGGGCTTCGTATTTTGTTACAACGGCATTTTCTATTCCGGCAGGCAGGGGGATGCCGAAATGTTTATTCCAGGCATGGGTCAATTCCAGCAGTTTGGAATTTACTTCGGCAAGCACTGCGTTATCCATCGGATCCCAGCAGTGGGCCGGAAAGCCAATCGGAAATGTAAAATTTAATTTGCAGTCGTTGCGAAGGCCGCCGGAAGAAATCGCGTGCTGTTCAATAATCAAAATTTTCCCGGCATTTCCGTACTGGGTCAGATGCCAGGCCGCTCCCAATCCTGCGGGCCCCGAACCAATGATGATGGTATCGTACTTTTTCATATGCTGATGTCCTGCCTGATATTGTAATTATACCACATAAATCGTATTTAAAACCGCTAAAATCCGCGATTGATGAATTTCTGCGGAACGGATATAGTATACACGGAGTTCAAAATGACCAATGCAGAAATTTTCGCCAGAATCGATCACACCCAGCTAAAAGCGACCGCCTCATGGGAAGAAATAAAAACCCTCTGCGACCAGGCGCGCCGGTACAAAACGGCATCGGTCTGCATTCCCCCGTCGTATGTTCGGCAGGTTTACGAAGAATTCGGGGACGATCCGGTAATAGCGACCGTTATCGGCTTTCCACTGGGCTACAGCGTTACCCCTGCGAAGGTGCTGGAAGCCGGGTGCGCTGCTGCAGACGGGGCCGCCGAAATCGACATGGTGATAAACATTGGCGACGTTAAAAACGGCCGCTTCGACCTGGTTCTGCTGGAAATAGGGCTGATAAGAAAAGCCTGCGCGGGCAAGGTGCTCAAGGTTATCGTCGAAACCTGCTATCTGACCGAAGACGAAAAGATACGCTTATGCAGCATTGTCACCGATGCGGGGGCGGACTTTATCAAAACTTCGACCGGTTTTGGATGCGCCGGAGCGGTTTTGGACGACATAAAGCTGTTCAGGCGGCATATCGGGCCGGACGTAAAAATTAAAGCATCCGGCGGCATTAAAACCAGGGACGACCTTGAAGCCTTTATCGCCGCCGGAGCAGACCGCATCGGCACAAGTTCTGCGGTACAGTTGCTGGCGGGCGAAGCGTCGCGGGCATGACAGACGGCGGCTTGCCCCCCTATCTGGAGGTCCTCAACGCCGAGCAGCGGCGCGCCGTTCTGCATACGGGAAAGCCCCTGCTGATCCTCGCCGGCGCGGGGTCGGGGAAAACCAGGGTGATTACCACGAAGATCGCCTGGCTGATACGCGAAAAAGGCCTCGCGCCGCAGTCGATATTGGCGGTAACCTTTACCAACAAGGCGGCGCGGGAAATGGCGCAGCGCGCCCGGATGATCGACGAACGCGCCGCCGACGCGATGCTGCGGACGTTTCACTCATTCGGGGCATGGTTCCTGCGGCGCAACGGAAAATTCGCCGGCCTCGATTCCGGTTTTGTGATTTACGACGACGATGACATGATCTCCCTTCTTGGAACCATCATGAAGGGCGAGCCTAAAATGGAAGTTAAGCGTACCGCATATAATATCTCCCGCGCCAAGGATTATTTTCTCGCGCCGGACGATCCCGCCCTTGCGATGATAGACGGCAGCAAAAGGTTCCGCACCCTGTACGCCGGGTACGAGGAAAAACTCGCCGCCACCGGCAATGTGGATTTCGGCGACCTTATCAAAAAGCCCGTGGAGATACTCCGCGCCGAGCCGGTAGTGGCGCAGCGTTTCAGGGAACGTTTTTCGGTAATAATGGTAGACGAGTACCAGGACGCGAATGTCGCCCAGTTCGCCCTTTTAAAGGAGCTGTGCGGAGAGAACACCTATGTCTGCGTTGTCGGCGACGACGATCAGTCGATTTACCGTTTCCGGGGTGCCGAGGTTAAAAACATTTTGCAGTTTCCCGATAAATTTTCCGGCACGGATATTATCCGCCTGGAAAGCAACTACCGTTCCACCTCGCCAATCCTCAAAACCGCCTCTTCGGTGGTGGATCACAACCGGGGGCGTTTGGGAAAAACGCTCCGCGCCGAACGGGGAACAGGCATGCAGCCGGTTCTCGCGTTCCTGCCCGATCAGGACGAGGAGGTGAATTTCGCCGCCGAACTTATTGGAAATTCCGTTAAAGCAAAAAACAAACAATCCCGGTGGTCGGACTGGGCGGTGCTGTACCGGACCAACGCGCAGTCGCTGGGCTTTGAAACCGAATTTCTGCGGCGGGGCATTCCCTACAAGGTAATAGGTTCGCTCAAGTTCTACGAGCGCGAGGAGATCAAGGACGCGCTTGCCCTGCTTTCCTTTCTGGTGAATCCCCGCGACGAGGTTGCATTCCGCCGCGTGGTAAACAAACCGGCGCGGGGGCTTGGGGCAGTAACGGTGGATCGCTTAATCGAAGCGGGCGCGGAACGGGGAAGCAGCCTTCTGGAAACGGCTAAGACCGAAATGGAGGGATTATCGGCAAAAGCCAAAAAGGGCATTGCCGCTTTTATTAAAGTGATGGAAGACGGAAAGGCGCTGCTGGAAAAGCCGCCGGAAGCCAACGGCACAAACGGTAAAAACGGCAAAAGCGCGGCGGCAAAAAAGAAGAGCCGGGGAGCGAAGGACGCAGACGCGCTGGTCTCCGGCGAAGGGCTGTCGGTATGCGTGACGCAGATGATAAAGGATTCCGGCATCGCAGAATACCACCTCGTGCAGGACGAGATAATGGGCAACCAGCGGATCAACAACCTGCAAGAACTGGTCAATGCGGCAAGCCTCTACGCCGGAACCGCCGAAGGGCTTTTGGAATTTCTTGAGCATATCGAACTGGATCGATCGCTGGAAGACAGCTCGCTCGCGGGCAAAACGCCGCAGGACGGCGATACCGCAGCCGCCGAAGACAAGGTAACGCTTATCACCTTTCACAATACCAAGGGCCTTGAATTCCGCAAGGTGATCATGACGGGGCTTGAACAGGGGGTATTTCCTCGGGAAGATAAAAAAGACGACGAGCTTGAGGAGGAACGTCGGCTGTTTTACGTCGGCGCGACACGGGCCATGGACGAGCTGTACCTGAGTTCGTGCGCCATGCGGAGAATGTACGGCAGAACACTGCCCGTCGATCCGTCGGTGTTTCTGCGTGAAGTAGAGACAAGCTGCCTGCGGATCGTCGGGAAAGCGCCCCGAGGATTCGGCGCGGCGCGGCAATCCCAGGCATGGGCGGGCGGCAGCGGCAAAAACGCCGCATATGGCGGCAATGGCGGGGCGGCGGAAACCGGCGGCTGGCGGCGGGGACAGCGGCTTTTCCATGACGATTACGGCTACGGCGCCGTAGCGGAAGTGCGGGGCAGCGACGAAGGGCCGGTAGTGCGGGCCCAGTTCGAGACGGGCAGGGAAGTGCGGTTCCTTGCCGATCACCAGGGGGCGGCTTATGTCAAAATTAGCGACGACGCCTGACCTTTTGCGCCTTGTGCTGCCGGTACTGCGCGCCCGCGACTTCCGCCTGTACACGGCAGGCGGGCGGCGGCTGGTCGATCTGTGGCAAAACGGCGGGGCGGCAATACTCGGTCATACCCCGCCGTCACTCCTGCGGGAACTGAAAAACACCGCCAGCCGGGGCCTCTATGCGCCCTTTCCCCATTTTCTGGAAGGGCGCTTCTGCAAGGCGCTGTCCCGCATTTTCCCCGGCAGGGAATTCAGGCTCTACGCAGCCCCGCCGCCGGAACTGGAAGCGCTCTTCGCCGCAGGCACAGCGGCTCTCTGGCGGCCCTTTACCGATCCGGCGGCCCCGCTTGCCGTGGAACAAAATGCCCCGCCGGCACTGATCCCCGTCGTGCCGGGCATCCAGTTGTGGCGAGGAGATTTGCCGCTGGGACTCTGCGTCCTTGCCATTGCCCCCGGTTTCACCGCCGCCCTGGCGCCCCCGGACTTTCTTCCCCCGGTGCTGCTATCGTGCGCCGCGCGTGGCATGTACGACCTTATCGCCGCCGCGCCGCAGCGGGCCAACCCCCAATACCCCCGCATTGCCAAAGCGCTGAAAAATTCCCCCTGGCAGCGGCGAGGCCTGTACTTAACGCTGCGGCACAGCCCTTCGCAGGAGGAGTGGGCCGCGCTGTTCAGCCGTTTTCTGGACAACGGTTTTCTGCTGCCGCCGGCTTCTTCCCAACCGGCGATACTCCCCGGCATTCTTTCGCCCGGCGAAGAGGCAAATCTGGCAGGATTGCTGAAATAAAAAAATGGGCCGATTCCATGAAAAACATAATTAACTGGAAATTGTTTTTTATTTTACTTGTTTCTTGTATTGTAGCATCATTGCTTGTAATACCGTATTCGCTTTCGCTTACCTCAAGTGAGATCGAAATAACCCCCAAAATATTGCTGCTTACGGTAATTCAAAACCTTATCCTGTTCGCAATAGCAGTATTTTTCGGACTCTTTTTTTCAAAACGCATCGGAATGGGGCTGCCGGTTTTACAGGGTCTTTTGGAAGGAAAAAATCAAACCAGGGAATTTAGATCAATATTATTGCCTTCAATCAGCCTGGGTATTGCTGCCGGTGTACTTATTGTTGTACTCAGTATTCCTTTTAACAAATTAATCCCCGATCTTCAGAATACGGAAATGGCAATACCTGCCTGGAAAGCCCTTCTTGCGTCATTCTACGGTGGGATTGCAGAAGAAGTATTGTTAAGGTTGTTTTTGCTTTCATTCCTTGCCTGGATAACCCTTAAAATAAAAAAATCCGCAGATGGAAACCCCACAGTCTTTGGAATATGGCTATCCATTATACTGGCGGCAGTTATTTTTGGTTTGGGCCATTTGCCGGCAACATCTCAAATAACCGCCCTGACAATGGCAGTTATTGTACGGGCCGTTGTATTAAACGGAGTTGGAGGCATTATTTTCGGCTGGCTGTACTGGAAAAAGGGTCTGGAATCCGCAATGATAGCCCATTTCTCGGCAGATATTGTTTTGCACATTATTACACCCTTTGTCGTATCCCTTTTCAGCGGCAGCTAAAATTTCGCTACGGCTTTCGTTTTAGGACTAATTCGGAGTTATCCTGCGCAGGGCTATATTAAAAATGGTGGTTTATGCCTGCTTGTTTCATTATTTCATTTGCCGTATGTCTTGACTTTATCTTGGTGGCTACCGGAAAACTGTGATCCTTTTCGGGGCTGTGCCACACGTCATGGTCACCTTTACCTCGCCTTAGAAAATAACAGCCGTGTTTTAATAAAACATCGCGGACTTTTTTTTCATATTCTGCCATTTATGCAATAACCCTGGCACGGCGTTTTGTTGTAAATTCAAGGTACACATCTTCATGTTCTCTGCCGTTTAATTCCAGTATTTCAGGGGCGGCAAGCCTTACCTGTTCCATAAGAAGGTCAAGTGAACCGTTTTCAAGAACAAGAGGTATTTCATCATTCTGTGCTATCCATACCCGTGCTTCATCGTCCCAAATCAACAGAATTTCATATTCATTCATTAAGAAAGCATAACATGAAACGGGGACACAAGCAAGCAAAGGTTAGCGTGCCGGTATCAAACATACTACGGCTTTAGTCCTGGCATATCCCATTCTTTAGGTATCTTTACGGGCATCCCGGTGGAAGAGTCAACAAAAGCCCAGGTAACTTTAGCCTCCGCGAGAATTTCGCCGTCCCGGCTTATCTCCTGGGCAAGCACTCCGCTGACAGCGCCCTTTTTCAAAGGCCAGGTTTTTATGGTCAGGTTATCGTCGGTAACGGCCGGTTTTTTGTAGTCGATCTCGACACGGGCAATGAAAATACCGTAACCGGCGCTGACTGCCTTTTCGTAATCGAAACCTACGTCCCTC
>Ga0082212_10005448_pt1 | contig 17345 bp, 12 predicted proteins | sample TergutNt197P3_FD_71548 | JGI IMG/M metagenome (GOLD analysis project Ga0082212, IMG submission 71548) | Neocapritermes taracua P3 segment gut microbial communities from Petit-Saut dam, French Guiana - Nt197 P3 | ecosystem: Host-associated > Arthropoda: Insects > Digestive system > Gut ... | reverse complement strand
TAAGCGTTCGATTTCACTTCGCCGGCCAAAATAACCTGGCCGGTGGTTACCAGCGTTTCACACGCTACTTTGGAATTTTTGTCATAAGCCAAAAACTCGTCCAACAAAGCATCCGATATTTGATCGGCCACTTTGTCCGGGTGTCCTTCCGACACCGATTCGGAGGTAAATAAATAACTCATTACGCTAAAATAATATACGTTAATAAAAACATACGATATTGATAGTGCTTGGATAATTATTGCCGAACGGCAAGAAAGGATTTTTAGCATTTTTTTCCTGTGGTTGCAAGCAATACAAATCTATCCACTTCAATTCAGGGGCAAAGATAAAATAAATAATTGACAGTTGTCAATTATTTATTTTTTTATCGTGTCAAAAAGTCAATTCTGTCGTTGATTGCCTTTTGGCAAACAGGGCAAAAAGTGTCGGATAAGGAAATTTGGTTCATCAGGCACTGTTGGCGTGGGCGAAACACGCCCTGCGTCACATATCCGCCTCCTTCGAATACGCCTAACTTGTCGGCATACTCTTTTGTCGCGGGCGTTGGTACCGGTGTTTTGCTGTCGAGCATCCCTTTCCATGCTTTTTTGTCGAAATCGACCAATGTGGTCAGGTTGGGCTCCCACGGTTCGCGATTGACGGGATACATTTCATTGAACGCAACTCCGCCAACATATTCATCACCCAGCCCAAGCATTAAATGTCCAAACTCATGTACATAGACCTTGCCTGTCAAAGCAGGATGATGCGCAGCGCTTATGCCGTAAAAATTATAGATTCCGCCGCCGCCATATTTTTGGGTATTCGACAATACATATATATAATCGTACGCTACATGGCCGGCGATATCGCGTAATTGCTGGAAGTCGCTGATAGTCTGATATCTTTCAGAGTCGAATGTGTAAAAATTTGCACCTGTGGCGGTGCGTTTCCAAATATGCTCTCCCGGAATAGTTACTCCTTCGTCGTATGAAGGCGCCCATACCGCTACAATATTAAACCGGTTGCGGTTCTCTTTAAAAGGAGAATACTTGAAAAACTCATCTGCAAAAAATTGACATGCTTCTTCGAATTTGGCGCGTTGCGAGGCCGAATACCCTTCCGGGATCAATACAATGTCAACCCTGCGTGCCGGATTGCCGGTATATGCCACTTCAAAAGTTTCGTACATCGGGATGAATTTTTCAATAAAATAGGAGTCGGGGGCGATGTCGTATGCAAACTTTTTATCGAAACCCATCTTTTCATTCCGGGCGTAGAGTTCGATACGCGCCGCATTTTTGGGGTAAGGGAATACGACACTTTCGGGGAAAGCCTTTTGGGTTTGTGTGGCCTCCTCCGTTGTCTGCCATTCATTGAACAGCGTACAAAATCCTCGCGAATAGATTACTTCGCCCGAAGCCGTATCGACGATTTTAAACATTTGGTTGCCATAGTCGTCGGGATCGATCAGATTCATTTTTGAACCGGCATAAAAAGGCTCTTCTTTCAGTCGATTAAAGTAGTAATACTCCGAAGTATGATTGCCGGCATGGATATAGTCAAACCGCATCGTTTTGTTATAGAACAAATCCTCAAAATCCTGAGCCGTAGCCGAAAAAGCCACAAACAAAATTGCAAAAAATAAACTTTTCTTCATAATTTCTAATTTCTAATTGCTTCCCTTCCGAAAGCCAAACATTATTTAATTTATAACACTAATGAATCAATCGGTTTCAAATTATTTCGCCTGCCCACAATCTGTCAATAAATACTTTCCATGGAAGAATGAGCATATTATCAACTAATCGCGGTAACGGATCGTTTGATATCAGAATCATTTTTTTTACGGTGTATTCTTCAGCAAAAGCTTTTAACCCCCGTAGATGTCTGTTAGAAGCCTGTTCAGTCGCTTTTACTTCAATAGCCACCTCATGATCGCCAAGTACAAAATCAATTTCCAATTGCGAGGCCGAACGCCAATAGTAAACAGGATATTCATTGCCTGAGTAATGGCTGTGCGCATATATTTCCTGATAGATAAAATGTTCAAATGCCTTACCAAATAGTTCTGTGCCCTGTTTTATATTTCCTCTGCCAAGTAAATTATTGGCTATGCCCACATCGAACAGATAAAATTTCGGTGCAGTGATTACCCGCCTTTTAGGTCGTTTCTGAAAAGAAGGCAAATACCTCCCAATCAGCGTCTCTTGCATAATCCGGAAATACTCTTTTACCGTTGTAGCGCTTATCCCGCAGTCGGAAGCAATGTTTGTATAATTGATCATTTCGCCATTTGTGAGCGCTGCAACTTCGAGGAAACGAGCAAAAGTGCCTGCGTTCCGAAGACGTGCTTCGGTTACGATTTCATCGCGTAAATAGTTGCCAATATAAGCCGAAATCATTCTTTGGGGATTTGCTGCATCGTAATGGCGTGGCAGAAGTCCGTTATTGATTGCCCGCATTAAATCGAAATCGGGAATTTCAGCGCTTACAAGTGGATATAATTCGTAACGTAATGCCCTGCCTCCCAACAAATTTGCATTCGATCGCAGAATCTTTCGCGGACTTGACCCACTAAGAATAAACCGAACGCCATAATTGCTTATCAACCAATGTACTTCATTGAGCAAATCCGGTATTCGTTGTATCTCGTCAATGATTACGGGTTGTGTATGAAGATTTGCCAAAACGGTTTCACGGAGTATATCCGGCTTAGCACTCAGGCGTTTATATTCGTTAGAAATCAGCAAATCAAACCAAAGTGCATCGGAAAAAAGCGTTTTCAATAGCGTGCTTTTCCCTGTTTGCCGTGCCCCCCATAAAAAAAGGCTTTCTTGTCCGGAATCCGTAAATAATTGTTTCCTGTCGTACATATCCATTGTTTTTAGAACTTTGAAATTACATGATAATCCAAAGTAAAACTTTGAAATTACATGATAATCCAAAGTATATCCGACTGCAAAATTACAAAAAAAAACGCAAAAAAACGCTGATTCATCAAGAAATTTTGCACTCCCAATAAGATGATTTTCTCGTTTTAGTGTAATTTTGCATTGCAAGTGCAAAATTACACATTATTATTCGGAAAACATTTTTTTTAGAATTACGTAAACAACGAAACTATTGTTATAAACCCGAAGTCCATTTACATTTTATTGGACAGATCAATTTGTCGAAGATTTTTTTTGGAGGTAGTCGGAAGAAATCTAACGCACGTGCAGTTGTAAACACAATCTGTAAAGTGTTTGGGAGGTTGAAAAAAATAATTAAAATAACAAAAAAAATATTTTTTTGAACTCACAACTTGTAGTATCTTTGCGTCGATTTTTGCGGAAAAAACAAAAGCGTTAGCTTTATTCTTGTTCTTGAAACTTAGACATTTCAAAAACACCAAGGGTAAGTCGCCGGCGCTCACGCCTTCCGGCGTGGGCTTGCTTATTTGGTGTTATGGTAGTCTAAGACCTCAAGAACGAATACAGTTACAGTCCCACGCTTTCTTTATTTATAATAACTTCACTTTCGGGGCTTGAGTGGGCTAATACATTATAGCCATGTGGGAACTTACTAAAAAAGTATTTTATCTTATTCAAATTGCAGCAATATGCCTGCTAATGGGTTGTCGAGGGAAAAGCAGTTCTAAAGATGTCAATGTCACCCCTGGCGAACCTATCCCGCCACCAATAGTCAATGCCGTCAATGTCTACATCGAAAATTCAGGCAGTATGGATGGATATATGTATGGCGATACAAAATTTAAAAATGCAATCAGTTACTTGTTGGTACAGTTAGACAATTATTATAAAGATAAGGTAAATATTCGTTTTATCAATAGTAAAATTGATTCGACCACAATAACAAACATTGATTTGGGGAAATTTGCAGATGCGATTGATATACTTTGGAATAGAAGTATAAGGGCAGGAAGAGGAGATACCGATTTAGATAATATTTTCACAAATATTTTAAGCCAAACAAACGAGCAGACTATTTCCATTTTATTTTCCGACTGTATTTATTCAATGAAACAAGGAGTAGATGGAATAAGATTTTTTCAAAAAAATGCTACAATTCATACTTTCAACAACAAATTGAGTGAAAGTTCGGTTGCTTACACTACTGCTATTGTGAAAATGTCATCCAAGTTTAATGGAAAATATTTCCCTTATACTGGAGATAGCTATTGGTTCTATATTTTATCATCTGACGAAAGTAATCATAAGAGAAATTTCGTTAAAAATGCTGGAAATACTTATGTTCAATCCAAAACGCATTATATTATTGACGATCGCCCGTATTATGTATGTATCATTGGTAATCAATTGCTCATAAATGATTTCAACGAAAAACCAAAGTTGAAATTGGAAGAAATTGAAGGTTACGAAAATAAATACGTTCTTTCGTCCGAAAATTCAGAGAGTATCTATTATTCGGTACTAACATCTTCTTATAACGAAGGACGATTTACAATTGACCGTGATAAAAGTACCAACGATTTTACACGTGGAATAAAAGGTGTGAAATTGCCGAGAGTAAGTGGAGGAGGTTCAGGAGATAACAGTGCGCTGACATTTGCCATAGCAGTAGATTTCAATAGAATTGAAAAGCAAGTCGATAAAGATTATATACTCAATCCGAAGAGTTACGAAGTGACAACCGGTAATTTTGACGTGATAGATATTGTTGTTTTTGATTCCAAAAAATTACACAAAAGTGATCAAATTACAATTAAAAATCACAATCCAACACATATAATCAAACTGCGATCAACAGTAAAGAAACTGAATAACACAGAAGCAGTTCTTGTATTAAAAAAACAGATGCCGGAATGGGTTGCATGTAGTAATACTGAAGACGATACAGTCAGGGAAAATTTGATCGGAACTACCTTTGGTTTGAAAAATTGGGTGGAAGGCATTAATGAAGCCTACGAAACGATATATCCTGAAAATAAAAATTATTTTGAATGTACAATATCAATTAAATAGAAATATAAATAGTATTTTAAAAAGTCATGAAAGTTTTATTTGCTTCTCTGTATGAGCTTATTACAGGTCAGAATCAACTTGCCGATATGCTGTTTAAGGCCGAAGGTGTCTATTTTACGGTTGGTTTGGTTATGATATTACTGTCACTGGTCGGAATGGCAATCTATTATTATGCCATTAATCATCCAAAATTCTGTCGCTGGTATCATTGGTTGTTGGCGGTGATCGTTATTTGCCTAATCAACTTTAGTATTGCTTACGCTATGGCTGATGGCGTTGTTTTCGATACATTCGGAACTACTGCAGGTTATGTAACACAAATCGTAACATTTGGTTTTGCCAATACTATTTGGACTTTTCTTTTCGCTTTCATTTTTTCAATGTGTATAAAATGGAGAAGTAAAAATGCCAAATATTCACCGTTTTAATCGTAATACTTAATTTATATAAATATGAGTAAAATATATATATTCGGAGTAGGCGGTACGGGTTCACGTGTGCTGAAATCCCTGACCATGTTGCTATCGGCAGGTGTAAAAATCAATGCCGACGAAATTGTACCTGTCATCATTGATCCCGATCATGCTGCAGCTGATCTAACTCGAACAGTAAAGTTGCTGCGTGACTATGGCAGGGTATATGATAAAATCAGTCATTCGAATGACAGTAAAAACAGATTTTTCCAAACAAAAATAAACTTGGACATATTGCCTTCTGTAACGTTGCCATTGGAACACACACTGGATGTTGATTTTAAGGAATATATCGGACTACAGGAAATGAATGACGAAAGCGGCAGACACGATGCCAATTTTGCACTGGCTTCAATTTTGTTTTCTGAAAAAAATCTGAATACCAAAATGGACGTTGGATTTAAGGGTAATCCAAATGTCGGCAGTGTGGTGTTGAACCAGATTTCAAATTTATACGAATTTGAAAATCTTGTTACTACATTCAAACAAGACGATAAGGTGTTTATCATCAGTTCCATTTTTGGAGGAACGGGAGCTGCCGGATTTCCGTTGTTGATGAAAAATCTGAGAGCTATCAAACAGGATATTGCCGGAAACAATTACGCGAAAAACACGGTCATCGGCGCTGTAACAGTGTTACCTTATTTCGGTGTGGCTCCAGACCCTGAAAAATTGAGTGAAATTGACAGTTCCACTTTCATCTCAAAAACCAAGGCTGCCCTTTCGTACTACGACCGAAATATGACCGAAGCAAACGCTATTTATTATATTGCCGACAATATTTCGAAGCAGTACATAAATTCGGAAGGCGGCTCTACCCAACGCAACGATGCGCATTTTGTGGAACTCGCTGCAGCATTGGCTTTAATTGATTTTTCGTGGATGACTGATTTGAAAACCGAAGACGGCAAGCCCAAAGAAACCGTTTACAAGGAATTTGGGGTCAAAACAGAAACGAAAGAACTTTTGTTTGCCGATTTGGAAGAAAGAACAAAACATGCCGTCAAAAAGCCGATCACACAATTTACGCTCTTTTGTAAATACCTGAACGAAAGGATTATGAGTTCATACAAACATCAACCATGGGCAAAAGACCATAAATTTGACGATAACTTTATTTACAATTTAGACATTACGGAAGTAAAAAAAGCATTTATCGAATGGCTAAAGGAAATGTCAGGTAATTGTCGCGCATTTGCACCATTCGATTTGACTGAAAAGAAAGATCAACTATTTGAACTGATAATTGGTGAAAAGCCCGCCAAAACTATGAGTCTGAAATCAAACTACGATCTGTTCGACGACTATTTGAACGGATTACAATCGGGGGTAAAAGACGATCGGTCGAAACCGCTTCAATGTTTCATGGAACTCTTCTTTTTAGCAACAGAAAAATTAGTAAAAACAAAATTCAGAATGTAAAATATTATGAGCTATATATTCAGATTACACCCGGAAGGGAATGATACCATCAACGATTGGGGCTCTTCCCTCAAGTATGGAAGCAGTGTAATTGATCAAATCAACGACCCCAACGGCGAATCTTCGACACGTGAAATAACATCTATCCCAACACCATTTGCAAGGATAGATTTGGCAAAGACTGCGTTTAAAAAAGTAGTGGAGATGTCGGGCAAAACAAGAACATTAACATTGGATGGCGATACCATCCACCATAAAATGGTGTCCGAATGTTTGGATGTTGGCCAGCTCTTTTTCGAGTTCGACAAACATAGGGATAAATTTCAAATTATTGTATGGGACAAGGAAAAAGACATGAGGTCTTTGCTTGAATCCTACAATCTATCCCATCGTCAATTAGGCGAAACATACCGCATTTATTTAAATCAAGATGGAAGAGAATACAATTTTCAACACATGGATAGAATGTATCTGTTGAATTACTTCAACGGGCCGGCACAAATAAACATAATTGGAGCTACTTCGCCGGCGACATTGTTTTTCTCTTCGGCAAACGATTTAAGCTATGTCACCTCCAATATTCAGTTCAGTAAAGATCGTCCGTTCAGCGATACTTTTTGTCCGCTTTACAGGCGAGACGTCGAGTATATTAAATATTTGTGGGCGTTAAAAGTAAGCATCAGCAATTTTGCAAGATTGTTTAAAGAGGTGGATGCATATATGGATGTCGCTTTTAAGCTGATGGATGCAAAAACGCAAAACATACTGAGAAATATAACAAAAGCAGATATTGATGTTTATTCCGATATACCGGTTGGCGATAATGCCGGACATTCGATAGAAGTGATGCGCAATATTAATCTGAAACAGCTCAAAACAAATCCGGGTAATATTGAAAAGGAAAGCGGTTTTGTGATAAATTCGGAGTACCGGGACAGAAATGGTCACAAACCTTTGGTATTGCCGATTGACACCTATACACAATCCACGGTTTATACCAAAACCAATCTGTGGAACAAAAATACCAAAGTGCCTTACAGAGACGCACAGTCCGATCTCGCTCGTAGAGTTTTGCCCGACGAGGGTTCGCGCTATCCTTACCTTACCATCAGCGATTTTATGACCGATACCATCGTACGCCTGCCATACGAAATTAATCGTGAATATTTCTTTGACGGAAATATTGATTCTGCCAACGGGAAAGGATACCTTTTACCGCTCACTGATTTGTTTTTCAGGTGTTTTACTACAGAACAATTATATGGAGTGTTAAACAGCGGGAAAAAAATGTTTGAGTTGAAAAACAATGCGGGAGGAATAACTGCAATACTTCGTATTCCGATAATAAACAACAAGTATATTGAATACCGCCGCACTTATTTTGCAGAAATATCGCCAAATATAAATGACAACGATGGTGCTTTGATTGATAAAATGTTTGGTCTTGGAATCATGCCATTAGTGAAATTTCCTGAAAAAACTAAAAAAAACTACCGGATTGCACTATTCGATCGGGATATGCCAAAATACGGCAAAAAAGATTTGCATTTGAGTTTTATAAATAGCAAATCCCAAATAGTGGAACATGTATATCGAAAACGCGTAGAAAAAAATATTGATCTTGGAACAAGTAGCATAGAAGCTTATGCGGTAACTGACAGTTTTGACCATATCAGCATACAGGTGGCTGAAGCCAGATGTATATTGGCGCCTAAGTTTGCAAAGGCAAGACAAGAAGGTAAACAATTTACTTTCGCTGTTGATTTTGGCACGACAAATACTCATGTGGAATATTCGGCAAATAACGGAAGTCCTGTTACATTCGATATTACTGATACTGATAAACAAATGCATAAGTTGCACAAAAAAATATTCAACCCTGATATAGAAAATTCTTTTGACCACAATTTTGTACCTGATTTGGTGGCTGACGATACGCAATATACATTCCCAATGCGTACGGTTTTTGCCGAAAGAAAAGGATTAGACTATGATGCAATGCCCTATTCGTTGGTTGACGGAAATATTGCTTTTCTATACGAAAAAGATGAATTTCAGAAATACAACAATCCAAAAACCGATCTGAAATGGAGTGGCGTACCCGATAAATTAGTGCGGTTATTTTTGGAAAACCTCTATATTCTAATGCGAAACAAAGTTATTTTAAATGGAGGAAACCTTGAGACTACCAAAATAATCTGGTTTTATCCCGCAAGCATGGATGAAGGACGAGTTATCAAATTCAATAAAATTTGGAATGAACTGTATAAGAACTATTTTATCAACGAATCCAGACCGGACGATGACGACAAGGACTTGGCAAAGGAAAATGTGATTTCAATATCCGAATCAGCAGCTCCTTTCCGATATTACCGCAGGAAAAAAGGAGCTAAAAGCGAGGTGGTTACAATAGATATTGGCGGCAGCACTACAGATGTGTATATTGTGGAAGATTCGTCGCCAAAGATGTTGATGTCGTTCCGTTATGCTTCTGAAGCAGTTTTTGGGGATGCTTACGGTTGGGATTCTGATGAAAATGGATATATAAATCTGTTTCACAATCAATTTCTTAATACATTGAAAATAAATGACTTGAATAATTTGAAGGTCGTATTGTCACAAATAATGGAACAAAAACATTCGCCGGATATTATTGCTTTTTTCTTTTCACTGGCTAACAATATAGATGTGAAAGGAAATGAAGCGTTAAATTTCCTTGAAAAATTATCAACTAACGACAGTTTGCGCTATGCCTTTATCGTTTTTTACGGTTCTATTCTCTATTTTATTGCAAAAACGATGAAAGCAAAAAGTTTAGATAAACCGCTTACTTTAGCTTTTAGCGGCAATGGTTCCAAAACATTACAAGCCTTGTCGAGCAGCAGCGAAATGATTGCCCGTTTTGCAAAACTTGTTTTTGATGGAGTATATGGCGACAACAGCGGGAAACTCACTGTGATAATGGAAGAAAATCCCAAAAAGGCGACCTGCAAGGGAGGGATACTTGAACCAGAAAAGCAGGAATACAACAAAATTGCTGATATCAAACACATTTTTATAGGTGATAATTTCGATGGTTATTCCCCGTCAAAAATGAAATATTCCGACATTTCCAAAGAAATGAAAGCAGGGGTGGTAGAACAGGTAAGCGATTTTATGGAATTTCTTTTCAAATTGCACGAAGATAACAACGATTTCTTTATCAATAAACTAACCGCTAATCCAAGTGTGTTGAAAATGGTAAGAGAAATATGTATGGATAAAGCGGATTTGAATGGCTGGCTGAAAGACGGACTGGAACGAAAACTTGAAAGTTTGGACGACGAAAGCTCAAAAATAAGCGAAACATTGTTTTTCTATCCGTTGGTAGGCGTACTGCACAAAATTGCACAGGAAATCAGTAAAAGACCTAACAATAAAAACAAAAAATGAAAAAAACAGTAATCATATTATCGTTAATCATATTAAGTCTTGTGGCGGGTACTTTCTATTCAAATGCTCAAGATTCAAGTACCAGAGATTCTGTTAGTCAAGTCACAGTGCAAACTAATGGTCAAGATAATAAACCTGTAACGGGAGTAAGTTTGAACAAAAGAATACTCGAACTTGATATTAATAAGACAGAGAGACTCCATGAAACTGTTACCCCTTCTGACGCTACGAATAAAAGAGTAATATGGAGTAGCAATGATGCAAAAATTGCCACTGTCGACGCTAACGGATCGGTAACCGCAAATTCTGTTGGTAATGCAAAGATCACTGTGACCACTACGGATGGCAATAATCAGGCCATTTGTGCGGTCACGGTAATAAAGCAGGTCAAGTCTATAACGTTACAAGAAACATCCATAGATATTAAAGTTGGAGAAGAAATGCAACTTTCAGTTTCTTGTGATCCGGTTGATACCACAGAAGAATTAGAATGGAAAAGCAATAAGCCGGGAATTGCCACAATAAACAATGGCAAAGTTAGTGCAATCTTTGAAGGTGAAGCTACAATCACAGTAAGCACAAAGGGTGGAAGTAAAAAAACCGATTCTTGTATCGTAAAAGTCACACAAATTATACCGGTAGAGAGCTTAAAATTAAATAAATCACTGTTTAAACTTAACGTTAATGATACGCTAAGACTCGAAGCAATCGTTGAGCCTTCTGACGCTACAGATCAAAAAGTAATATGGAATAGTGAAATACCGGGTATCGCTTCAGTAGATTCAACCGGTTTAGTAATAGCAATCTCTAAAGGTAAAACAATTATCACGGGAAGAACAGATGAAGGCGACAAAATAGACTCCTGTACTATAGAAGTAATAGATAGTAATTGGTTTAAAAAGATACAAAATACGTTTTTAGTAACAAACGGCATATACTTATACATTATTTCTGTTCTTTTTGCAGCATTAATCGTTGTATGTGTTCTCTTTTTTATCTTGCGAAGACAGCAAAAAAATTATTTGGCTTTAAAAGAAAAACAAATAGCCGAAATAGACGCTATGGCGAAAATCGAACATCAGGCAAAAAAAAATCTGGATACACAATACAAACAACTTACAGAAAAATACAATGAATTACGAAAGCAGGTGGATTTTTTGCAAAATAAAGCTAACTTCCCAAAAGAGCAGTCTCCTCAACCTGTACCGGTTCCCATATCTGTACCTCAACCAACGCCTCAACGCCGAAAGCTTTACGCCGATTTTATTAGCGATTACGAATTGATAAATGTAAAAGATACGCTTGACGACTTTCCAATATTTGAGTTGGAACTTATTGACAGCAGTACAGCTAAATTTAAAATCTGCGAAAGCTCAAAAGCTCTTGTTATTGAACGCCCAAGTTATTTAGCCGGCTGCGAAAAAAATATTGTGCCTGACGGTAAAACATTAATCCAGACATCAGGTACAGCACACGAAACGGGCGGAAAATGGGTGGTAACAGAACCATTAAAGGTGAAAATTGTATAAATTGTGATGATGAAAAAATATGTTTTTACATTATTATTTGTTCTCTTGTGCAGTAATTTGCTAATTACTGCACAAGAGAACAATAATGTTATTAACCTCAAGTTTGGTGAAAAAAAGACAATTAAAGCATCCCTTAATTCATTGAATGCAAACTCCAATAAAACCAATTGGAAAATAATACATGAAAATGATACCATAATAAAAATTGAGAAATACAGAAAGAATAAATGTACCATCAAAGCCCTTAATAAAGCAGGTTCGGCAACCATTAAATTTGAAACAGCCGATACATCAAGTTCTTGGACTGTAAATGTAGATAGCAACACGAATGCCGGTTATAAAAAAACTTTGATAATATTATTTGTATTAGCGGGTTTAGGAGGAGCGCTGATAACTTGGATAAAATACAAAAAAACATTAATCGGTTATGCCGGACAACTTCAAAAAATACAGAAACATAAAATAATAATCCATGGTATTGTTGTGTTGGCTGTTTATTGTTTACTGATTTGGCTAATAAACTATATATCGGTTATTGTATACGTTATTTTATTTATTTATTTAGTTACTTTAGCAATTAAATTCCTTTTAATAAATCACAATAAAATGAAAAATGACTCCTATGTCTCGCAATTGGAAACGAGTAAACAAGAATTAAGACAAAATTTGGTCGAATCAAAAAAACGAATAGAAGTATTATCACAAGAAATCTACGCTTTAAAAAACAAAAAAAATACAATAACATTATCAATGGCTGCTATAAAGGAAATGGTGTCAGAGAATCTGCAAAAAAATAATAATTTTCGTGATTTTGTAAAAAAAGAACTGCAAAAATACGAATATTCACAATCAGAACCATTGCAATCACAAACTGCCATATATCCTGTCCAACAGCAAACAGGGATAGAATCCGAACCATTTCATATAGATGATGATAAACAGGAAAACGAACATATTCTCTATGCCGATTTTATCAACGGCGACGAATTTCAGAATATTGTAGCAGGGCAACCAAATGATTTGTCAATATTTGAACTGCATCTGGCCGTTGGCGGAAAAACCGCCTCATTTCAAATCTGTGAAGGCGCGAAAGAGCTTGTCATTCAACGAACAGCCTATTTGGCAGGTTGCAACAAAAACGTGACACCAGGCGGATCAGTATTGATTCAGACCCAGGGAACTGCCCGCGAAGCAGGCGGCAAATGGTTCGTGGAAATTCCTTTAAAAGTAAAAATTGTGTAAAGAACAGTAATGATACGAAAATTAGTTTGTGCAGCGCTCATTGCGCTAACAGTCATTTCTATTTCGTCCTGCAGAAGGAGAACAAACGGCAATGTTGGCAGAGAAAACAGAGTCGAAAGTGAAACTGATATATATGCAGAAACGTCTGTTGAATACAGGAGATCGACATCACGTTCTTCTCCCGAACCCGATGAGCAAAAAATAAAACAGGATTTAGTGGGAAAAACAATTATGGAACCTACCCGTGAGGTTTACCGAAGTAAATTTCAGGTTCGGTTGGTCGGCAGTGTTTTAAACGTAGATATTTCGAACAAGGAAAAGGATGGTAATCAGCTGTATTACAAGACGAAATTGATATTAAGCGATGATATTAATACCTATTTGGCTGATGTGAATATTACGTATGTATGGGATAATCGCGAATGGACCATACTATATCTCGAAAGTAAGTATTTGGATATAATGCCTACCGGAAAATTCGATAATTGTATTATTGTGAAAACTGAGCGACCATTATTCGCAGAACAACTTTTTTGGTATAACAATTGCAGTGTGGCATTGATTGTTGAAGGATATATTTATGCATGGTCATTTCATGGCCAAAAACGCGAATGGCAATACTTTTCAGATGAGGTGCCTGCTAATGGGAAAGCCTATTTTTATTCCGAAACAGATGTGACATATAGAATAACAAGAATAGAACGTCCGTAAAGGAGCGGACTTAAAACCAAATGAGAATGAAAAATAAAGTACTATTGGCAGGGATATTAAGTTTTTTGTGCTTGCAAATAAACGCTCAAAATGTGGTTGAAGACTATTATGTGGATAACAAAGGCATAGTGGTTATTTTCGGTATTTTTATACTAACTTGTTTAGTCTGTTATATAATTGCCAAAGTAAAAAGCAAACGCGGTCAATTAGTTTTAACAGCTAATGGTGGTGACAAAGCATTGTTGATTATTACTGCTGTTTGTTTGTTTATTGCAGCTTTATTTGGAAACGAACTACCGGATTCTTTCACACAAGTTTTATATATAGCCGCAGGAATCTGTTTTTGTTGGAGCATATATTTTTCTATCAGCCATAATCTTGATAATATAGGACATATCCTGATTTCGTGTCTTGCAAAAATATTCATCATCTGGCTATTTGTTATGACATTGTTTATTTTGTTAATCATATTGATTGTCTCAATAGTAATTTCTATGACAAACAGAAATGATAAAGATGGTGAATATATTCTTCTGAAGTATGATAGGAGTTTGAATGCGTTTATCGGATATAGATACAGAGAATAAAATTGTTGCATAATATTGATAAACCAATGATACATTACTTTTTGATTTTCTTAATTATTGCCGGTATCGTAATTTGGCAAATTCACCTTTTCAGCGACACAGTGAACAAATCACATTTTTTTAAAAAAATTTTTCCAGTAGGAGAAGATGCATTAGGGCTTGATTTTTCTGAAAATGGAGAGCTTTACATTTCTACCAACACATCTGAGTATAATTCAGCATTCAATGTGATTATACGCTCCATCAACAACTATCTCTGTCATAACGAAGGGGCTGTAAGCGATTTTCACTTAATAAAGGATATTGTGGAGCGAAATTGCGACGCAAAAGAAGAAGAAATCAATACGCAAATACCCATTCCTTTGTATCTTGGCTTGGTAGGTACTATGATGGGGATACTTGTTGGTGTGGGATATTTGGCTTTTTCAGGAGGTTTGGAAGCGTTGTTGAGCGCTGAAATTCCTCAACACTTTAAAAATTCTTTCCAACCGGATGTTAAAAACGAAATAATTGAAAAGGCTTGGGCACTTAAAGGAAGTGAAGGTGTTATCACATTACTTGGTGGAGTGGCTGTAGCAATGACTGCAAGTATCGTAGGTATTTTGCTTACCACCTTCGGCTCAGTTATAGCCAAAAACGTAAAAGTCGTTGTAGAAGAAAATAAAAATACTTTTCTAAGTTGGATACAAGCCAATTTGCTACCTGAATTGTCTGATGGAGTAGCGGCAATTATGGAAAAACTTACCCGAAATTTGAATCATTTCAACAATACATTTGCAAAAAACACACAAGAATTCCAAACCGCTATATCTTCAGTAACAGCCACATATAGAGATTTGTCGAATATATTGGATGCTCTCAACAGCATGAAAATTAATGAAATAGGCAAAATTGCTTCCTATAACGTATCGATTTATAAAGAATTGAAAAACTGTACAGATGAAATCGGTTATTTTAGTACTTATTTGCATAATGTAAATGAATATATTACTAATGTACGCGCATTGAATGAAAAACTGGATAAGAACGAAAACCGCACTCGTACTTTCGAGGATATCGGCAAATTTTTCAGAGATGAAGTCCAGCAAATAGAATATCGCAAAAAATATATCAGCCAAGCTGTTGACAATACTGATACAGTGCTGCAAAAAGCATTCGACGACTTACAGATAAATACCCAAAGAAGCATCGGAAAAATTGATGCTGCACTACAAAAAATATTCGAAGACTTAAGAGAAAACACACAAAAAAGTGTGGATGACTTCAATTTTGCGGCAGGCAAGCAACAAGAAGCCCTGCAACAAAAACTGGAAGAAACCGAAAAGATTGTTGATGAGCTACACAGATTTCCTGCCGTGGTTGAGAGTATGAGCAAAATGGAAAAAGCCACCATAGAGCAAACCAACAAATTCAACCGACTCGCTCAAGCAATCGAACAATTAGCACAAATGAGATTGAGTAGGGATGGAACACCAACTGTTACACCAATTGCATCAATGCCCCGATGGGCAAAAATATTACTCATTACTAGCAGCAGTTTGGTTTCGGCGGTTTGTTTAACTTATCTTATTCCATTGATATGGAATCTTCTGTCTTCAAGTTACTCTCGTTTTTTTTATTAGTTGTTATAGGTAACTTTATGGCAAAAGAATGTTTGATATGTAAAACCATTAATCACAGTGCAGCAAATCATTGTACCACTTGCGGCAACGAACTTCCTGATAAGGAACTCCTGATTGAAGAGCAACTTCGCATTGAACTGCACGAGGCGAAAGAGTCAAAAAAGGTAGTAGAAAAAGCATTGGCAGATGCACAAAATGGAGTATTACATGAATTGGAAAAGAAAAACACCGAAATACAGAGACTTAATAAGTCGCTTCAAGAAGCAAATTCCATTATTGAAAAAATGGAAAATGCCGCTGACATTAACAGTTCGGCAAGAAATTTTGAAAAAACAAAAAATAATGCATCCCTGGTTTTTTTTCTGGTTCTTCTGATAATAACATGCTGTGGGCTGGGAATTCAACTATCCTCGATCAATGATGATTTGAATAGTGCGCTCGATTCACATAGTCTATTGGAATCTCGGCTGTCAAATTCAAAGTCGGATAACGAACAACTAACAAACCACATCAGCAATTTACAAAGAAATATCGACTCTTTAAGTTCAATATTCCCTTTCCGAATTGACTTAATAGAAATAGGTAATACAGATCATAATGGAAATATTCTTACAGGCTATGGAAACAGTTTGTATGCAAATAGAATGAGGTATTTATCACCGAAAATATATTATACCGGTTTTGCAAATGGAACATCCATAACCATTAATTACAAAATCTTTAATCCTAATGGCGCGTTAAACTACAACTCTTCATATTCTACTACATATACAGGCTCGGGTACTCCTGTAATAATTTATCAGGGAAGTAATAACGCAAATTTACAGAATTGGGGAAATGCTTCTTCTTCAGCATATTCACGCGGGACGTATAGAATAGAAATATGGCACAATGGTATGTGCTATGGAACAAAGAATTTTATAATGTATTGAGTTTAAACATCTAACCTGAATTATTCATAAAGCAGATAAGTTGTATAAAGATTTTCGATTTTCCAAAAATACGTTACTGTTTTCTGAGTGGATTTTATGCCAAAGTCCCAAAAGTGTGATTTATTTAGATGTCAAAACAGAAAAATGCGACAAAAATTTCACAAAAAGCCGCAAATATTGAGTTAACTACATGATTGTCTACAGAATATCAATGCTAATATTCTGCAAACAGCGTTATGTCATACAAATTCAGCGAGTATTTCTATGCAGCTCCCCGCCATTGGCCGAAAGCGGCTTCGAGAATTTCTCTATATGGGTGATTATCGGGAAACTCAATTTTTATTTTCGTTTTCAATACCCGGATATGTACAGCCGTAAGCATTACTTTTTCCCTGACTGTCAACATTGAGGCGTTTTCCAGGTCA
>Ga0082212_10005447_pt1 | contig 17348 bp, 11 predicted proteins | sample TergutNt197P3_FD_71548 | JGI IMG/M metagenome (GOLD analysis project Ga0082212, IMG submission 71548) | Neocapritermes taracua P3 segment gut microbial communities from Petit-Saut dam, French Guiana - Nt197 P3 | ecosystem: Host-associated > Arthropoda: Insects > Digestive system > Gut ... | reverse complement strand
AGTGCTAATTGTTTTTTCGTCAATCATCTTTTTTGTTGCTTGAATTTCCATATTGCAATATTTTATTTCTTTCTGTTCAACCTCCTTGCCGACAACTTCTTCCAAATGCTATCCGCAAGCATTATTTCCCTGTCCGAAAATCCATAGCCTTCTTTCAGGATTTTTTGATTAGTGATTTTCAAAATATCGTCAATTGAAGCTTTCTTACGCATCATTTTGTCAATGATTAAAAATAAACCTGCATTTTCATTTTGATATGGGAGCAAGATTTCTTCAACTTCATTAGGCATCAATTCTAATACTCCTCCTCCATAACTGCGACCAACAATTTCAGAAAAAGCCAAAGAAATAGAATTGTAAAAACTTACTACAAAGGCTTTAGCATCTACTTTCTCTTTCAGATACACTCGATGTACAGTATCGGTAGTGTATGCTTTTGCCTCATTGAGAACCATTTTAGGGAGTAAATGAATCTGTCTTGTAAAGAAGACTTCGGATATTTTTAACGACGGCACTATTTGCCAGTCATTACCTCTAATTCTACATTTGTATCCTAAATGATAACCTCGTTTTTCGCCGAATTTTATGTATTCGTATGCTTTAGAATTGTGACTTGAAACTGTTTCTTGGTCAGGGAAAACAACTAAAAAGGCTCTTGCATTTTGTTTAACATTTTCAATCCAATCTGATTGAGAAAAATTTAAACCATTTAATTGTATACTGCGTCCCATTAACGGTTTTGCGTAACCATTTAAATTATATTCATTTACAACGGTCTCATTTACGGTAAAAAATTCGTTTTTACCAGTCGTAATTCCTACCTCATTTCGGGCATATTTTTTTATTGAGCTTAATTTGGCGCTATCTTTCAATTTCTCTAAAAAGTCTATTTCGTCCTGCCCCAAAAAATAGTAAGTCCACTTGTTGGATTTAAAATCTATCTTTTTCGTTGGACTTTTCAAACGGTTTACATCTAAATATTCAAGACCTGATGCGTCTGTTATTTCCAAGTGTTCGATCATATGCGAATCTGTTCCGTTTTTTTCGCAAAGTAATAGAATGACTTCCTGCTGAATATCGGGAAAGATTAATTTTTCGAAAGAAATGATATTGATTTTATTGTAAAAATGAGCCAAAAATTCCCTTAATTGCTGTGCATAAGAAACTTGTAATAATTCTGCCGGAATTACAAAGCCAATTTTCCCCTTTTCTTTAAGTAAGAGGCTTGAGCCTACCACAAATGATACCCATGCATTGGTAAGTTTAGAATATTTCAACTTCGCTTTTCTGAAAATTGTATCTGCTTCTTTTTGTTGCTCTTTGTTGAAATACTGATAGCGAATATAAGGGGGATTTCCGATGATTAAATCAAATCGGTCAGAGGTCGCATTGCAATAAGTATGAAAATCTGCATTGATAACTGTTTTATTATCAATGCCAATTCTATCGGCTTTTTCCGCCTCTATGTCATCCAGTTCGATTGCTTTGAGAGAGCGACATTTATGATCATTCGATTTGAATTGTTCCAAAAATACTCCGTCCCCGCAACTCGGTTCCAAGACGTCATAATCCGAACAGCCATTTATGCCCCACTTTAGAATAAATGAAGCAATTGGCGCCGGAGTATAGAACCCGCCTCTGAGCTTTTCGGCTGATGTGTTTTCAATTAGCTTCATATAATTCATTAATTAATGGGATTAGCGAATCGTCATTGCCTAAATTGTATAATTCGGCTAACAGTTTATCCAAGTTCGCCTTTTCTCTTGCAAACAGACTTTGTAGTGGTGTTATAACCCTTTTGTTCCCTGTATTTGTGTCTATTTGGTCAAAAATGCGGATAAGTTCTTTTTGGGTTTCAACTATTTTATCGTGAAGTATTTTTTCATTAGTATCCGAAAAGTCAATTTTTCGGATCGGCATGTTTTTCAGAACTTTTGTGCCTCTTGCAATGTAACCGCCTCTAAAAACTTCACCATACAAAGCGCTGAACCATTCCAAATATTTTGAATTGAGAATGGCTTGAATATAGTAAATGGAATATTCCGAATTGTCGGGAACTGCAACTACGCAATAACCTGCCGTTCCGCCTGATGAAATCAATGTTCCGTGGATGTCAATCGAATATTTGTCGCCGACAGAAAGAACACCGACTATAAGTTTTTGTGGTAAACCGCAACTGTTCAAACTTTGGTGGCGGCCGTATCTGTGCCACTCGTTATCGGTTTTTGGTTCGGGTTTTATGTCTCTTTTCGGATTATTCAAAATTGCTTTATGCCTTTGCAAATAGTCATAAGTTGAAGGAAATTTCTTTTGAATGGTTGATAGTGGAATTACTTCAACGCCTGTTTTTGTTGGCGTATATGGATAAATAACTCTTGCATTAGGTTTGAATGTTCGATAAGTGTTTAAGTTATCCTCGCCTGATGAAGTTTGAAAGTACGGTTTAGTAATCTCTTTTTCTATTTTGTATTCAATGCTTTTTTTGGAAAAGAAATAATGTTTCCTGTTTTCTTTTGTTGGTGTAAAGATATAAACATCATTTGCGCTTGTTTGAATACCGTTGAAAATATTATCATTGCCAACCAAATCTGCCAATTTCATACTTTGCGAAACGATCTTATTGTAAGCGCCGGTTAATTCAGGTGGAACTAAAACCCAAACATCGCTGTCTAATTCCTCTGTCTTTTTTGAAGTAAATTCTATGGCTTCAGGTTCACGGACTTTCCAGCTGTTCAGGATCTTTACTTCAGCATATTGAAAAGTTTTTTGCGGCTTCCTATTCAGAATGAGCAAACAGGTGTATGTTGTTTTATCTGCAAAAACCTGATTTGCGCCAAACGAAACGATTGAATGTAGATACTCATTTTTAGCAAGTAATTCACGCAGTTTTTTACCTGCGCCAACTTTGGTAAATTTACTCGGAACAATATAGCCTAAAATTCCGTCGTCAGTCAGTAAATTTAATCCCTGTTCAAGGAACAGAAAGTATTTGTCAAACTGCTTGTATGCTGATATGTAATTGGTTTTATAAAGCGGTAATTCAAGCGGTGTTATATTTTTCATATCCTCCGACTTCATATAAGGCGGATTACCGGCAATCACATCAAAGCGAATTTTTGAAAAATCAAACGGATTTACTTCGATTTGACTTTTCTTTTCAACTTGTTTTGGACTTAACAAACTGTTCCCATAGAAAATATTGTTTGAAAGGTCAGGCAAAACAGGGTTTATCTCGTTAGTTGAGTTTATATCTTCACTTTCCAGCAACTTCAACAACAAACCGAATTTAGTTGCTTCAACTGCATTGTAATCTTTATCAATGCCATAAATACAATTCTGCAAAATTTTTCTCTTTATTTCAAAAGGCAGTTTGTGGGTATTGATGCTTGTTTGAATGAGTTTTGAAACATCATTCTTCAGATAACAGTCAATCAACATATCATTCAGCAGTTGAAAAAGTTCCAACAAAAATGCGCCTGAACCGCAAGCAATGTCTGCAAATTTTAATTGCAGGATTTCTTCGTCGGTTTTATCCTTGCATTTTGGCAAAACTGTGTTTCTTAAAATATCGGAAATAATAAAAATGGGTGTGGTAACAATATCCCTGTCAATATTTTCAGGTTTTTTTATTAATTTTACTGTTCCGTTTTGAATGGTTAATTTTTCGGAAAGGAAAATTTCGTATATCCTTCCTAAAATATCAGAAGAAAAAACACTGAAAGAATATGGGCTGTCAGGGTAATAAAGTTGTTTTATGATTGCCCAAAATACCGAGCTGACATTTTCAATGATCCTGTCTTTTAACAATTGATCAAATAATCCTGAATTATATCGTTTATCCGCATCTTGAAATTTATTAATTAATGCCTTAAAGTCGCTTGCGTTTGCAAATTTTAAAAGTGTCTGGTAATCTTCTAAATTTCTGTCTTCACAAACACGCAAGAATAATATGCGGTTCAGGTAGCTTTGAACGACATCGTTTAATTGCTGCTCGTTCAACTTTGGTTCGTGTTTGTGAATTTCAGCGCCTAATGCTTTTCTCCATTCGTTGATTTGTTTCAGGAAAAGATTATCAATGGAATATTGATTGAGTTTGTTTTCAATTGCTTGCCATTCGTTATCAAAAGCGCCTGAATAAACCGCTTCCTTTCCTATTAACCGTTTGATTTCATCAAATTTACTTTCATATTCCGAGAAATGATATTTTTTGATTAGCGCTTTTTGAAAAGTGTCTTCGTTCTCTACTTTTACGGAGGTGTCATAAATTATCAGGTGTTCAAAGTTAGAGAGTACGGAAATTTTCAATTTTGCCGTAAAACCATAGCGCCTGATTTGTTTTGCTGTTTCATTATTAGAATCAATGGCAACAGATGGCTTCTTGGCTTCTAAAAAGAATTTTCTTTCCGAATAAAGACGGAATGTATAATCGGGTTTTTTTGAGTGATCGGATGCATTGGCTTTTAGGGCTTCTTCTAACGTGACTTCTCTTTCATTTGTAGGCTTTCCCGCATGATTTTTTATATCCCATCCCAGCAACTCAAAAAACAGATCTAAGAAATCACTGCGAAGCAAAGTCTCATTATACTTATCAGTCAGGTAATAATCTCTACCCGCTTGATATTTAGTTACTAATTGCTCTATGGTCATGACGTCTTGTTTTTTATATATTTTACCTGTTCTTCTGCTACTTTTAAAGCTTCCAAAGCCAAATCTTCATCTATTATTTCATATACGACTTTTTGGGAAAGCCATGCTACCAATAATTCTTCCCGGTTTGCATTAAAATATTCAGCAAGTTTTATAACCTGTTCGCGGGACGCTTTTCGCTGTCCCCGTTCTATTCGGCTTAGAATGGCTTGGTCAATATCAAGATACGCTGCAACCGTCCGTAACGGCAACTGTTTGCCCTCTCGTAACTCTCTTAATGTACTACCTAAAGTTTTCATTTGATAAAAAACGTTTTGTCAATTTTTGGCAAAGGTATAAACTAATTAGTGATTTCCAAAATATTTTGAAAAAAAGTTTTCAACAATCGAAATTTAGAATAAGATGGGCTTTTTACAAGTCGAGCTTGGAGGAGGCGACAGTCGGTTTTTCTATCTTCTCCGTCTCGTTTTCACGCTCCGCAGCATGGCGGTACTGGAGACGGCGGACACGGCCGCGACTGACACCATGATTTCATTAAAGTTGCATGTAATCTTTCTTGTATCCATAAAAAAAGCTCATCGGTTCGCCTTCGCGCAACAGATTCAAATTGTCGGCTATCTGCAACATGTCAACCCATCCGCCAAGTATATCCTCGCCGCCGTACAGTTTTATGACCTTGCTCCTGTTGAAGGTGATGTTTTCAGGCAAACGCGTTCCAGGTGCAAAAGTGGTATAACGGGACACATCATTGGCAGCCTGCGAAGCAATCTAGTGAAAACGAAGCAATTTGGCAATCACAATAACCGGATTATCGTCATCTTTCATTTTTTTAGCAACTCTTTTAGTTTTTGATGTGCTAACGGGTCATTTTTGATGATATGGATCCGTATCGAGAAGTATGTTGGTATTAGCAAGCAGTTGGAAACGGGATGGAGCGAATGAATTTCCCATTAAATTCATATTCTAAAATACTCGATTCGTCGACCACTCCAACAATCGGCAGTTCGCGATTGAGCAAGTAATTTTTTAAATTCAATGACTACACGTTATGTTTATCCGATTTGCCCAATTGCTTGTGCTTCGCAGAAAAATATGTTTTAAAACATAAAAATTAATTTGACGACTATCATTGAATTGTCTACTTTTGCGACAAACTAATTGAGTAAGAAAGAATTTATGGAATACAAGTTAAGACAATCTATTTACAATTACACAGGCTACAATGCTTTATCAGGGCAGCATTGTTTTCCTATATTTGTCGTCAAGCAACCTTTATACCTTCGGTCTTTGTTATGCTGTGCAATGATATTTTTTCTTGTGAGTATCATCGGATGCCAACTGCGCTCTTCACCAACATCTGATTCAGACGGTATCTTATCTATTACCATTGACGCCAAGAAGGATAAAGTTTCATTTCCCCTTTCTGAAATTGCGGAGAAAATAGATGTGATAGCGTTGGAAACAAATGAATTGTCGTTAATCAGGGGAGAAATTCATAGTGTTCATTTTTTGAATGATCACCTCATTGTTTTCGATTTTTCTCATCGTGTTCTTGTTTTTGACATGCAGGGGAATTTCGTGAGAACTATTGGAAAACGAGGTCAAGGACCCGGAGAATTATACGGTCCGGTAGCGAGTATTCAAGTAGATGATGAAAAGGGTACTGTTTGGTTTGGGATGGTTGACAAGTTTGTTGTTTATGACCTAAACGGCAATTTGGTTCAATCTAAAATGAGAGATATACCTACATCGATTTTAGAACATTATTATTATTCGAACGATTCCATTTTTCATATTCAAGCTAAGGAGGAAAAGGTGTCTGATATGGAATATAATATTGAAATTTCATACATCATCCGGGCTTTCTCAAACGGAGATTATTCAAAAATTGTATTGGACAGTTTATTTATTTGGAAATACGAGCCGTGGCCGATTCCTCACGGATTTATAAATACTATTTTTCAGCATCAAGGACAAGTATATATGTTTTTTTCAGTATGTTGTGATGGAGTATACGATTACTTATATGTCATCAAGAATGGTCAGTTTGTGCCGTTTGCGAAATTTTTGGTTAATTCAACCATGCGCGGCTTGACCGTGACAGATCGTTATGTGGCTGCAATCCACGGGAACATAAAAGTGAGTAATAATGCACCAAGACCTTCTGGCATTTTAACACCAGAAATGAGAGCCGCACTCCGTGATATGCCGCCTCCTGAAAAGGATTTTTCATACTATGTCCATGATAACAAAACCGGAAAAGACATCCATTCATACCATGGATTTATTGACGACATCCACCATACAAATGATATTGTTCCCATAAACTTTATCGATGGAGGTGAAAAGTTCTTCTATACGAGGGAAGGTGAATGGTCGGAAGAACTCAAATGCGAACTCAATCCGACGCTTTATATTGGGACTTTTAAGAAATAGTGATATTAATAAGTAACATGAGTTTTAAAAAATCCGGCGGGAAGCCAGTATGATTCCCCGCCGGATTTTTGTGATTTCGATGCGATTAATATCCCGGATTATTGTCGGTGATGGCATCGTTGAAGTTGGTTTCGGAAACCGGTATAGGCCATAAATAATGTTTTTCTTGTATTTCCTTACCCCGGTTTTCCCTTACATATTTTGCGGCATTTCCCGTTCGTTTGATGTCAAACCAGCGTTTCCCTTCGCCCACCGTTTCGTATCCTCTTTCTTTCATGCAGAGTTCGATGAACGAATCCTTATTGTAGTCGTTCAGGTTGAAATCGACCGGCGACGGTTGGGTTGACGGATGGCCGTATGCCCTCCTGTGAACCTTGTTTAAGGCATCAAGTCCGGCTGCTGTTGGCCCGTTGGATGCCTGGCAACTTGCTTCGGCATACATCAGCAGACAGTCGGCATACCGGTACAAGGGGTAGGCATTTCGTGGCGCTACTGCTCCGGCGCCCTTGTCGGTAAACTTTTTCAACAAAAGGGTACCGTCGTCGTGACCGCTGTATGGGTACCAAAGGGCCTTACGCAAATCCTGGTCATCCTGATTGACGTAAACCGAATAATTTTCGTTGCTGATGATGCAATAATAGCCATCCCTGTTGATGTATTGCTGTCCGACGCCATGAAAATACAACATCAACTCCCAGTGATCCTGTTCATGATACTTGACATAAAATATTTCTTCGCTTGTGTTATTTACAGTTGCCCCGAACAAGTCTTCAAAATCGTCTGCAGTAGAAACCTCTACCAGCGCATATTGCCCGGACTGAATGACTTCGTTTGATTTTTCCGCTGCCTTGTCGTATTGATTCAACGTAAAATAGACGTCGGCCAACAACATTTTTGCCGCCCACCGCGTCGGATGCCCCGTGATGGAGACCGTGCTGGGCAGTCCGCTCTCGGCAGACTGCAAATCCGAAACAATCAAATTGTATATTTCGGCCACAGTGGATCTGGGCAGGCTGTACTCAAAAACGTTCTCTTCCGTCCTCATGGGCACGGCGCCCCAGCACCTGACTAAATGGAAATAAGCCAGCGCACGAAGAAACCGGGCTTCGCCCATAAATCTGTCCTTGTCGGCGTCTGATACGGACGAAGCGTTGGGAATCGCTCCAATCATGATATTGGCATTCCTGACAGCCAAATATAACTGATTCCATGAATTTTGTACCCGGGTGATATTGGCGCCGTCCAGACCTTGATACTGACTTGGGAACAACCAGCTTCCCCTGCCCTCAAAAATGATGTCGGACGATTCTTCAATCATGGCAAGATATTCGGCCTTGAAGACATTTTGCCCTCTGAGAGGCGAATATATGGCGGCAACGCCGGCCTCAATTTCGCCTGACGTGTTATAGAATGTTTCTACGGCTATTGCCTGTGGTTTTTCAACCAACAAGTCGCTGCATGAACAGAAAAGCAACACAGCCAGACTGATAAATACTATTTTTTTCATTTTTCTTAAAATTTAATGGATTAAAAACCGACATTGATACCGAATGTGTATGATCTGGCAATTGGATACGGGTTGTGGTCAAGCCCCTGCCCGATACCGCCACCCTGCGAGTTGACGTCCGGGTCCCATCCCGTATACTTGGTGAGCGTGAGTACGTTTTGCAGACTGACATAAAGTTTTACCCTTTCTATCCAGTTGATATTAAACTTTTTAATGGGCAGATTATATGCTAATTCCACGTTTTTCAAACGAAGATAAGAACCATCCTCTACCAGTCTGTCCGAGAAGCGATAAGTCTGGTCGCGCGTGATTTTCGGATATTTGGCGTTGGGATTATCCGGCGTCCAATGGTTATATAAAACATCTCTCAACATGTTCATTCCATAACCATACTTCAACGTGTAGTCAATCGAACCTACATTGACTAAATCGTTACCCTGCGATCCCTGTATGAAGAGTGACAACTCGAATCCCTTGTAACTCATATTCGAGTTCAACCCGTAAATAAAATTGGGATTCGGATCGCCGATGATTCTCTTGCTCCTTTGGTCGAGAACGCCATCGGATTCAAAATTTACGTATTTTTCATTCCCGTTCTCGTTGTAACCGTCTTTCTTGTAACCATAAAAAACGCTCATCGGTTCGCCTTCGCGCAACAGATTCAAATTGTCGGCTATCTGCAACATGTCAACCCAGCCGCCCAGGATATCCTCGCCACCGTACAGTTTTAAGACCTTGCTCCTGTTGAAGGTGATGTTTCCATTCAGTACCCACTGAAATTCACCATTTAAGATATTGGCGTCGAAAGAAAATTCAAATCCCCTGTTTTGGATTTGTCCCACATTTTGCAAGGTAGTGGTATAGCCCATCGATGACGGCAGTTGTACCGTGTTCAGCAGGTCGCGCGTGACTTTGTTGTAATAGTCGGCTGTAAAACGAAACCGGTTGTTTACGATCCCGATATCCACACCCAGATCGAACGAACCGGTGCTTTCCCATTTCAGGTTTCCGGGCAAACGCGTTCCGGGGGCAAAAGTGGTATAACGTCCTGTACCGAATACGGTTCTGCCTGAACTCAAATTATTCAACGTTGCATAAGCGCCTATTGCCTGACTGCCGGTGACGCCATAGCTTGTCCTGACTTTCAAATCGGAAATCAGCGGTACATTTTTCATGAACTGTTCCTCGCTTACTTTCCATGCCAGTGCGCCGGAAGGAAAATATCCCCATTTTTCGCCTTCACTGTACCTGGAAGAACCATCGGCACGAAAACTGAAGGTGAAAAGATAACGATGGTCAAAAATATAATTCAGACGTGCAATTGATGACAACAATACCCATTTTGAATAGGATGATGAAGGTACGCCCGGCGTAGCGGCGCCCCCCAAATTTCCGGTGAAGGTAAGATCACTCAAAAAACCGGTACCACTGCCACCTACATTCGTGTAGGTGTAATCCTGATAGGTGAATCCGGCAACTGCTGAAATACCGTGCTTTCCAAAATTTTTAATATAACTGATCGTGTTTTCGTTCAAAAGACTCATCGTCTGAGAGGCAGAAATACTTGCACTACCCACTGAGTTCCAATAATTCAAGGTTCGATAATAATCGTAACGGTCATCACTGTTTTCGATGCCGCCTAAAATTTTGATGAACAATCCATCGATGGGCTGATAGGTAAAAGAGATGTTGGACAACACCTTGTTGGCTTTTGTTGTCTCAGTTACTTCGTTGATAATATTGAGCGGATTGTTAAATCCTTCGGTTAAGAAAGGATAGGAAGTATGAATGACACGGTAGGAACCGTCATCGTTGTAAGGGGTTAATGTGGGCGGAAGCGTAAGCGAACCGCAGATTAAGGAGCCTCCCTGTCTGGCACCTTCCGAGTTGATGCTGCTCAAAATGTTACGCGACAGGGCGGTCGACATGTTTACGGTCATCCGTTTGCTGATCTCGTGTTCCAGGTTTACCCGGAACGAATACCGTTCGTATCCGCCATTGTCGCGAATGATTCCCTGCTGGTTGAAGATATTTCCCGAAATGGCGAATTTTGTCTTCTCGGTTCCGCTGCTTACCGTCAGCGAGTGGGTGCGGATGGGCGCAGTGACAAACAGAAAATCCTGCCAGTCGAACCCCTCGCCAATCTCTCCCATATTGAAATAGACGCCCTGATTATCGTTGGTGCGTTGCAGGTTGTAGAACTCCGCATATTCCCTTGCGTTCATCACATCCATTTTTTTTGCGAGCTTCTGATAGCCTACCGTGGTGCCGAAATCAACTCTTGTCTTGCCTTCTTTCCCCTTTTTGGTGGTAATCATGATAACGCCGTTCGACCCGCGCGAACCATAGATGGCGATGGCCGAAGCGTCTTTCAAAATTTCGATGCTTTCAATGTCCATCACATCCAGCATGGTAGGATTGGATGAATAGGACGGAAAGCCGTCGATGACATACAACGGATCATTGCCTCCCTGTATGGAATTGGTACCCCTGATACGTACCGTAGTAGAACCTCCGGGCGCGCCGCTGTTTTGCTTCACGTGAACGCCGGCAGCACGTCCCTGCAGTGCTTGCAAAACGTTAAACTTGGGTACCGCTACCAGTTCGGGCGTTTTTACCGACGAGACGGAACCGGTCAGGTCGGATTTGCGCACCGTACCATAACCGATCACGACAATCTCTTCAATTTGCTGGGTGTCTTCGCTCAGTGTGATGTTGATGGTACGTCGGCTGCCTACAGTTGTTTCTTGCGGAACAAATCCAATAAACGAGAACGTCAAGACGGCATTCTCATTTTGAACAGTCAAGGCGAAAGCGCCGTTGGCATCGGTTGCCGTGCCCTGCGTGGTTCCCTTGATCATCACCGTTACGCCGGGCAGCGGATCACCGCCAGTGTCGGTCACAATTCCTTTAATGGCGATTCCCTGCTGGCCAACTGCGTCGGGTGAAGCGTACGATTTTTCTGCAAGCATGAACATGCTGCAGAAAAACAGGATGAACGAACTGATTCGTGTCATTCCGAAAATTTGTTTGCGTCGTGACATTTTTACTTGATCATGCCCCGACAATTTGTCTTTTAACATATTATTGATTTTTAGTGGTAGATAAAACATTGAATGTAAATATTTTAGTGTGTTAATGTTTGCGTCGGCCCATGTAATGACAGCCGACGTTGAATAAAACGCCTGCAAGTCCCTCCCGGACTTCTAATTTTTGGAGGGTTTGCTATTATTGGTGATTTTAATGCTGATTCACTCAACAGATTCAGGATAATCAGCCGCCTAAAGTGGGGGTTTTGCGTATCTTTATATTCTTTCATATTTTTACAACAAATTTTACATCAAATTTTACTTCAAATTTTACAATGTGAAACAAACCTTTATGACGTAAAAATATTATGAAAAGATGAAATAAACAAATATTTTTTAAAAAAAATCGTTTTTTTTCAAAAAAAAATGTTATAATGCTGATAATTAGCAGGAAAACATGTACGAATGACGAATGACGGATTACGTCCTTAATTCCAGCAGGGCGACATTTTCAACATGGTGCGTATGCGGGAACATGTCGACAGGCTGCACTTTGCCGACACGGTAGCGGACGCTCAAACGGTTCAGGTCGCGTGCTTGGGTAGCCGAATTGCAGCTTACGTAGACAATTCGTTTGGGCGATGCGGCCAGGATGGTGTCGGTTACATCATCGTGCATGCCTGCGCGGGGCGGATCGGTGATGATCACATCCGCCTGCCCGTGTGCTGCAATAAATTCGGACGTCAAGAGGTTTTTTATATCTCCCGCAAAGAATTGGACGTTGTGCAGCTTGTTAAGCGCGGCATTGATCTTTGCATCGTCGATTGCTTCTGGAACATATTCGATGCCAATCACTTTTCCGGCTTTGCGTGCGACAAAAATAGCAATGGTTCCTGTGCCGGTATATAAGTCGTACACCGTTTCGGTTCCGGTCAGTCCAGCAAACTGCCGGACGATGTCGTACAATTGGCAAGCCTGCCGACTGTTTGTCTGAAAGAACGATTTCGGGCCGATTTTGAATTGCAAGTCTTCCATTCTTTCAATCAAGTGGTCTTTCCCGCTGAAAGTCAGGATGTCAAGATCGGTTATCGTATCGTTGCATTTATTGTTTATCACGTACATTAATGATGTTATATCGGGAAAATTTGCTGTTAGGGCGTTAAGCAGGGGTATACGATTTTCGCTGTCGTCTTCGTAAAAGACGACGATAATCATCACTTCGCCTGTGGTAGCCGTGCGGACAATCAAATTCCGAATAAAGCCGTGTTGTGCGCGCAGATCGAAGAACGGATAACCGTGTTCGATGCAAAAATCTTTGATAAACAGACGTATACGGTTTGCGATATCGTCTTGCAGCCAACATTTGCGAATGTCCAGCACTTTGTCGAACCGGCCGGGGATATGAAAGCCTGCACCGTTCGGGTTGGGGATGACCGCGTTGGTTGCAATCTCTTCGATCGTAAGCCAGCGCTGGTTGGAGAACGTAAATTCCAACTTGTTACGGTAGCAGGTCTGCTGCTCGGAGCCGACAATCGGCAAAAGTTGCTCAATCTCGACTTTTCCTATCCGTGCAAGGTGGTCGGTCACTTGCTTTTGCTTGTATCGCAGTTGCGCAGGATAGGGGATATGTTGCCATTTACAACCGCCACAGACGGTAAAATGTTCGCAAAAAGGGGCTATGCGTTCATCGGCGTACCGGTGGAATTTGATGGCGCGTCCTTCGGCATAGCTGTTTTTCTTGCGTGTCAGTTGAATATCCACTACGTCGCCCGGCGCAACCCATGGTACAAAAACGACCTTGTCGTTTACCCGTGCAATGGCCTTTCCTTCGGCGGCTAAGTCCGTGATTTCTACCCCTTCCAGGATGGGTAGCTGTTTCTTTTTCTGTTCCAAGTCAGTACATTTTAGTTGATTCTTGGGACAAAGATAATGTTTTTTTCTGGATTGCTTCGACAACAAGTTGTCTCGCAATGACGTAGCGTGTTATCCTTTCCGGCTACCCGGAAATTGTAAGGGTAAAATTGTAAATCGAGGGGATTGGGGAAAAAAAATTGTATTGTTTGTCATTTATTGTTTTTATTGTAGTAACTTTGTGGTTTTAAAATTAACTTATCAATTTATATATGAAGCGATTTTTGATTTTTATTGTTTTGACATTCATTCATTCATACGCGGGATGGGCGCAGGGAGGGCTTGTTTACGAGACCCGTACCGTGAAAAGCGAGACCCTGAAAATGGAACGGAAGTATTCCGTCTATTTGCCGCCCGGCTATGAGGAGAGCGACCAGTCGTACCCGGTGTTGTATCTGCTGCACGGGTCGGGCGACGACCACACGGGCTGGGTGCAGTTCGGACAAGTGCAACACATCGCCGACAAGACGATTGCCGAAGGAAAATGTGCCCGGATGATTATTGTGATGCCGGATGCCAATAGCGGACGGAGGGGGTATTTCAATGATATTCGGGGCGATTTCAACTATGAAGACTTTTTCTTCAACGAACTCATTCCGCATATCGAAAAGACTTACCGCGTACGAAGCGAACGACGTTATCGCGCTGTTTCAGGATTGTCGATGGGCGGGGGTGGAACCATTTTTTATGCCCTGCACCGACCGGATTTGTTTGCTGCCGCCGCGCCGTTAAGCGCCTCGACAGGCAGCTGGAGTTTCGACCAGTTCAAAAGCCGTCAGGCAAACATGATGGCCAACACGCCCTCGGTTACCGTGACGGAGGCGCAAATGGAAGCCTACTACAAACGACACAGCATAGAAGAGATCATAAAGGATGCCACCCAAGAAGCGCTGGAAAAAATCAAACAGGTACGGTGGTATGTCAGTTGCGGCGACGACGATTTTCTGTACGAAGGCAACAGCTTGATGCACATTGCTTTCAGAAAAAGCGAGATACCGCATGAGTTCAGGATAAAAGACGGAGGTCATACGTGGACATACTGGCGGATGGAGCTGCCGTTGGTCATGGAGTTCGTTTCAAAATCATTCACACAATATTAACAATGTAAAGACGGAGCGCGCTCCGTCTCTACATAAATAAATAAACAAACATGAAAAAAACATTTATCACCATTATCAGATTAGCCGTAGGCTGGCATTTTTTATATGAAGGATTGACGAAGCTAGTGTCGGAAAACTGGACTTCGGAAGGATACCTTAACAATACGTTCGGGACATTTTCGGGATTTTATCATTGGATAGCCGCTTCGCCGACCCTCTTGCAAACGGTTGACTTCCTCAACATCTGGGGGTTGATTTTTATCGGTTTGGCTTTGACGGTCGGCTTGGTCATACGCTGGGCGTCGTTGTCGGGCGTGCTGCTGCTTGCTTTATACTACTTTGCCTATCCGCCCTTCGGCACATCCATGCCGGTCGGCGATGCAAACTACTATATTGTGGATAAGAATTTTATTGAGGCGATGGCGCTGTTGTTCATTGCTTTCTATCATGAGAAAGGTTATTGTTTGCAAAACCTGATTACTTTTGCAACTATTCGAAAATGGTTCACGCCCAGAAACAGAGCGGTAGTACCGAATCCCGATACGGTCAAAGGACGGCGCGAAGTACTGAAAAACCTGGTCAGCTTACCGGTCTTGGGCGCATTGGGCTGGGGAGCCTCAAGAACGTTCAAATGGTATGGGGCGGATGGATTGTCGGGCGCCACCATACAATTGAATAGGTTGAATATTAATGAGTTAAAAGGTGTAATCCCGAAAGGAAAAATTAAAAATCAGGAAATCAGCCGATTGATTATGGGTGGAAACCTGATCGGCGGATGGGCGCACGCGCGCGACCTGATCTATGCCGAGAGCTTGTTCAAAGCCTACAACACCGAAAAAAAGATATTTGATACGCTGATTCTCTGCGAACAGGCAGGCGTCAATGCGATGAATATCGGTTATGTTACGATGCCTCTCTTGGTGAAATACAAGAAAATTACGGGCAGCAAACTGAATGTCACCGTGCAGGTTGCGCTCGACAAGTCCAACAATGACATTTACGATAACGTGACGAGGGCTGTTGACAGCGGCATGGATATGATTCAACTGCAAGGAAACCAGTGCGACTGGCTTGTCCGCGACGGCGATTTCGACAAGATCGCAACCTTTATGGAACGGATCAGAAGCCATGGCTGTCCGGCAGGTATTGGCGCACATACCATCGATTCGCTTATTCTTTGCGAAGAGAGAGGCATCATCCCCGATTTTTACATGAAGACCATGCACCACGACCGTTACTGGTCGGCTCATCCGCGTGAAAACAGGGTGGCGTTTGAAGTGGACGGGAAGAAGCATCTCGACCACAATATGTTCCACGACAACTGCTTTTGTCCGTTTCCGGATCGGACGATTGAGTTTGTCAGTCGCGCAAAAGTACCCGTCATCGGCTTTAAAGTGCTGGCCGCCGGCGCTATCCATCCGAAAGACGGCTTCAAGTGGGCTTTTGAGAATGGCGCAGATTTCATCTGTGTCGGCATGTTCGATTTTCAGGTTGTTGCCGATGCGAATATCTGCATAGATACGCTTGCTGCGCTGCAGGGGCGGGAACGGGCTTGGTTTGGGTAGGGGTTAATTACTAATTACTAATTACTAATTACTAATTACTAATTACTAATTACTAATTACTAATTACTAAATACTAATTACTAAACGACGAACGAAGTGGGAGCAGAGGCCGCTTGCGAACGATGCCCTGCAAGGTGGAGCTCTTTTTACGAAGTGAATAAATTACAAAAAAAAGAAAAAAACTAATCGTAATTCGTATTTTTTCGCTATTTTTTGTCAGAAACAGAAGATAGCTTCGATCGAGTAGGCTGCCCTGCCGAAAGAATCGGCAGGGAGAGCCTCTCACACCACTGTACGTACGGGTCTCGTATACAGCGGTTCGTTAAGATATGGAGCGATAGATTCAAAAATGGAGGTCATCGAAAGGTATCCGCGTCGACGTAGTCTTGACAGCGTGATTGTAGTTTTTAATATGGGACTGCGGGCGGTAGCCCAGCCACCCATACGGGGGTTACTCCAAAGGCGAGCTTGTAGGGGTTCTATTCCCATTCGTATCAGATTTTTACATCTGCGCTTTGGTAACTTCCAACTGTGCCAAATGCAGTAGCGTAAGCGACTGCGTACCCATCTATCCAACTTTTGGAGTTGCCACAACATTTTGGCTAACCCAAAATATTGTATCCATCCCCGCTGGATTTCGTTCAGTTTTGTCATTCGCTCATCGAACGTATATGGTACGGTTTTGCGTGTGACAGCCTTGAGCTTTTCTTTCAGGGTTTTCCATCTCTTGGCGCTTACAATCAAATGATATACGCTTTTCTCACGGGCTCCTCTCGAACGCGCGAAACCGTATCCCAGTATCGTGAATTCTTCGGGAGTGCGGATGCCGCTTTTCTCCTCGTTTATTGGCAAATGGAGCTTGTCTGTCAGAAATCCGTAGATATCTTTCTGAATCTCCCGCGCCTCTTCCTCACTCTGACAGTATATACTAAAGTCATCTGCGTAACGGATATGCTTTATTCCCATTCCGGCCAATGCCTTGTCTAATTCGTCCAACAGTATGTTGGATAAAATTGGACTTAGCGGCGAGCCCTGGGGCATTCCTTTTCTGCGTTTGACTAATCTGCCGTTCATTTGGATTGGAGCGCGAAGCCATTTGCGTATCAGACGCAGGGTTTGGCGACATTTTACCTTACGATAGAGGATTTGAAGC
>Ga0082212_10005446_pt1 | contig 17351 bp, 12 predicted proteins | sample TergutNt197P3_FD_71548 | JGI IMG/M metagenome (GOLD analysis project Ga0082212, IMG submission 71548) | Neocapritermes taracua P3 segment gut microbial communities from Petit-Saut dam, French Guiana - Nt197 P3 | ecosystem: Host-associated > Arthropoda: Insects > Digestive system > Gut ... | reverse complement strand
GCGCGGGGTGAGCGGAAGCTGAGGGCGGCAGGAGCACATCCGGGGGTAGGGATAGAACATTTTCTAAGACTTGAAGCCGACCAAGCGACTTGCTCATGCAAGAAAGAGTACTATTCCGGCTACCCCCTGACCGGTAACCAATCGTTGATCATATTAGCAGAACGGCGGTCGTTGTGACTGCCGTTCTGCTGTTTGTCTATTCTATAATGTTTGTCTTGCGTCTATGGGCGCTGTGTTTTGCTATGCTCAGTCATTGTCATTCTTCTTGTTTTTCTTGATTACTACCACGCTGAGGGTTCCGGTTATGAGGAGCACTGCGCAAATCGCGAATGCGCATAACCACACTAAGAGTGAATCATTGACTCCTGTTTGAGGCATTTCGCTGAGCGGCAGCTCTTCTTCAAACATTATGAAGTCTTCGGCGCCATCGACCTCGGGCTCAAACTCGGCGAGCGGGGGGCCCGCTTCTTCGATAGTCGTCACTTCCTCAACTACGGGGGTGCGTATCACTATCGGGTCCGGATCGGGGTCACTGGTTTGTCTAACAACGACTATGGGCGGATCCTCCCGTGTAGTTATTATGCTGTAGTCGTTCACCAGAGTGAGGGTCGCGTCAAAGTCTGCGCCTTGCTCTTTCGTCTCTTCTGTAAGGGTCGCTTCGTCGGAAGTGTTTCCGGTGCGCGAGTATCCGTCTACGTCGTACTCATACTCAGTCGCCGTGTATGTACCTTCTATCGAAAGCTCGTAGACATACCAGGTGATCACGCCTTCTTCAATCATGGGTTCGTTGGAGAAGTCCAGTTGTATGGCTTCGAAACCTTCCGGGCCTTCCAGCATTATGTAGAAGCCTTCCGGGAGCTCATGGCCGCTGTAGCGTTTCTCAACGATTATGTTGAAGTACACGGGGTCTGGGTCGGGATCTGGATCGGGGTCGGGGTCGGGATCTGGGTCGGGGTCGGGCGGGGGATTGTCTTTTACTTCATAGAAGTTGGTTATCGTCGCACCCGTCGGATCGCCTGCCGCAACGCGATAGTTGCCTTCGCCTGTTACTTCAACGAAATAGTAATCCTGAATACTGCCGTCGTCCCTGTTTACTTCCGCAATCGCATAAGCGCCGGGTTCCAGGTCCTCAAATGTTACAATCCTTACATCTTTGCTGATTTCCTGCGACTCGTCGTAACCGGCTTCGTTTGTTACCTGGATCGTAGCCGTCCAGTCGCTTGGGATGTCCTCTTCGTTTATGCCGTCGAACAATTTCTCAACGACGAGGCTGCCTACTTCAGGCTCCGGCGGCGGGGGGGCTTCCGCCAGGAACGCGTATCCGCGGCCGAGGCTCACGTCGTGCGGGAACCGGAATTCACCGGGTCCGTCGATACGCAGTACATATGCGACGTAATTGTTGCCTTGGGTTTGTACCGCGATGGTAATGATCGTGCCTGGCACGGCGTTTTCATCCGCTACGATCGTCCAGGTGTGTCCATGCCCGTCTATGTCCTTTGGCTCCGCAACGAGCCAAGGCAGCAATGTTTCTGCGTGCCCCTGCGTGTTGTGGTATGAATTACGCGGGAACGACTGGTTATACTTGCCGCCCGGATAACTGTTTATGCAGACTACTCCGTTCGCCTCGTCTGCTGCCAGCGCCACCGGTACCGCGATCGCGGCAATCAGCGCGACTGCCATTATTATTGCCCAAAACCTTTTGTTCTTTTTCACTGACTTTACCTCCTATTTAATATTATTATTTCCTACCGTATTATTTCCGACCGTGTTTATTTCCGACCCTCTTTGCGGACCCGCTCGAGCGCTTAGCCGCTCGTGACGGGCCTGTTCTCCTGCGCTGCCGGTTTAAAAAATGCTATCCGTTGCCGACCGGCTGCTCTTATGCCTTTTTTTCCATAGCATCAACACTTTCTGTTTATTCTTGACATAAATATATATCACGCTTGTCACAAATGTATCACATTTCTTACTTTTATCGTGACAATTTGAAAAATATCATCCACAAGGATAAAAAATCAGAATGAAAAAACGAAAAAAGTTGAAAAAAATCCAATTACTATCTTGCATTACATAATAGTATGTGATACAATACAGTGGAAGGAGGCTGAAAACATGCTAACTCAATTAAAAAAAGGCGCGCTGGAACTTTGCGTGCTCGCGCAGCTCCGCGACCGGGATCGTTATGGCTATGAGCTGGTAAACGCTATATCCGAGGAAATCGAGGTTACGCTCGGCACGATCTACCCGTTGCTCAAGCGGATCAACCAGATCGGGTATGTCGAAACGGAAACCCGCGAATCTGCAGACGGGCCGGCCCGCAAGTACTATCACCTGACCGACGCCGGCAGGGCCGCTCTCTCCCAGAACACCGGGGAGTGGTCTGATTTCTCAAGGAAAATAAATAAAATGATTGGAGTGGACGACAATGACAAGACTTGAATTCATAGCGAGGCTCTCTTCAGCTCTCTCGACAAGCCAGAGCGCTGATACGGTCAATGGGCTCATAGCAGATTTCAACGAGCATTTTGACGAGGCTATGCGCGCCGGCAAGGGCGAAGAGGAGATATGCGACATGCTGGGCAATCCGGAAGAAATTGCGGCTGAATACGGCGAAGGGGCCGTCAGGCACGATATCCCGGCGGATGACGAGTTGGTCTATATCAGCCTGTACCATGTCAATGTGTCTTGCGAGCCTTCCGGCGACGATGAGTTCCACGTCGAGGTGAGGCAGAACAGCAGAGTGGTGAACGACGATACGATCCGTATCGAGCAGACAGATAGATCGCTCCGGATCACTCAGCAGCGCGAGAAGGGCTTTATGGGTCTTCTGTTCCGCGCATTCGTTTTTTCGGAGACGGTTTTCGTCCGTATCCCCCGGCGCTTCAGCGGCAATATGACCGTGCACATGACCAGCGGCAACGCCCGCTTCAATGGCTTTTCCGTCAGGGATGATTTTCGTTGCGAGCTGACGTCCGGCAATATGAATTTGTCGCAGGTGAGTTCGGGCGGGCTTATGACTGTCTGTTCGCGCTCCGGCAATATCACGGTGGATAATTGCGCAGGCGATCTTTCTGCGGAATGTCATTCGGGGAATGTCAAGGTCAATTACCACAAAGGAAATGTTTTGCGCGCAGCTACTACTTCCGGCACGGTTCGTGTCAGCGCCGACCATATAACAAAGGATTGCACGATCGCGGCAAAAAGCGGCAGCTTGCACTTGGATCTGAACAAGCTGGATTCCAGCCTGTTTCTGGATTGTTATTCCGGCAGCATAAAGTTCAGCATACGCGAACTGTGCGGCAATATCACCGGAAAAACCCGCAGCGGCAGCATAACCGGGGCGCTCAGCCACGATACGCGCGCGGTTTTTATGCTGCAGTCTTCCATTACTCGAAATATGTTCCCGAACGCGGTTATGCCCGAACCCGGCGTGCCTGTCGTAAATCTGGCTACGCACAGCGGTTTGATCCGCCTCAATGAGCTTTAGCGCTACCCATTCCCATATGTTTTCTGGTATAATGCCTGATAGAGATTATCAGCGACAGGGTGTAGGGGTCCCAATCCGAAATGGTTTGATTCCCAACACCCCGCACCAGGAAAAGAAAAGGGGGATATTACGTTGCGGAAGATAGCTTTGGAAGAGGCTTTTGCGGTCAAGGGCGTCGAGAATTTCACCCCGCAATTGCTGAAATTGCGCGAATTCCGGCAAAACGAGGCGAAGCTGCACGATCTTGCGGATATGCGGCTGCGCGCGATGGATGAGGGCGGGGTGGAGATTGCGGTCCTTTCGGCGACTTCGCCTTCGATACAGGGCGTACGCGATCCCAATATCGAGATCGATACCGCCCGCGCCTGGAACGATTACGTGGCGCAGGCGATCCGCCCAAGGTCTGACCGGCTGCGCGCGTTCGCTTGCCTGCCGATGCGTTATCCGGACGCCGCCATCGATGAGCTGCGCCGCGCAGTGGGCGATCTGGGGCTGGTCGGAGCTTTGATCAACGGTTACGACAATGCCGGCGATTTGGAGCCTGTGTATTACGACGTCCCGGAGTATCTGGATTTCTGGAAGGCCGCGGAGGAGCTGGACGTCCCGATCTATATTCATCCGAGGACTGTGCCGGACGACAGGGAGACTACATATAAACCTTATCCGGAGCTCAAGAGCGCTTCGTGGGGGTTCCATGTCGAGACAGGCGAGCATGTGCTGCGCTTGATTCTGAGCGGTCTTTTTGACAAGGTTCCGGGCTTGCAGATCGTTCTGGGGCATATGGGCGAGTTTTTGCCTTTCTGGTGCTGGCGTCTCGACCATCGCATCCAAAGGGAGGGATGGGACGGCGAAGTGGCCGCCCAGAACGGGCGGCCAAGGAAATTGTCTGTTACTGAATATGTGCAGCGCAACACGTATTCTACTACAAGCGGGTTTTTCTATACTCCGGCGCTGGATCATGTCCTCAAGGTCATGGGGCCTGACCGCGTCATGTACTCGGTGGATTATCCTTATGAGGATTGTGCGGAGGGCAAGGCATGGTTTGATACGCTCGATTATGACCCTGCGGTTCTCAAGGCGATCGCTTACGACAACGCGAAACGGCTTTTGAAGCTGTAAGCTGCGGTTATTTTTTGCCGTATGTACGCGCTGTTTCGAACATTGCTTCGAAATTCTCGCGCTTGACTTTTTCGAATGAGGCGCCGCCGTTGAGCATATACCCGCCTCCTGCCGCGCAGTTGTCCACGATGTATTTGACCCGGTCGACGACGTCTTCCTTTTTTCCGTATTCCAAATCGTACAGCGGCATCCCGCCTGTCAGGCATGCTATCCCTTCGAATTTCTTCTTCAAGTCCGCGAAGTCCCCTTGTTCAAAGTGGATCACGCATGTTCCTTTCGGCAGTTCCTGCAGCCTCTCGCGTATGTAGTCCACGCGCGACGCGTACGGGCCTTCGGTATATATGAATGGCGTCGCGCCTATGCCGACCAGGTATTTCAGCACCCTCTGGTATGGTTCCCAGTAGAGTTCGTGGTATTCTTTCGGGCTCATGAAGCCGTCCATGCCTTTGTGCAGAGGGAAGAATACGCGCTTTATGCGCATGGGGGCGCGCTCCAGGTAGCTCAGCGCCGCGATTTGCCGGTCGGCGATCATGTTGCATGCCCGCAGGATCTTGTCGGGGACTTCTATGAGGTCTTCGAAAATCCCCATGACGCCTCTGAAGTGGTCGCTTATGAAATCGTACGGCACCAGGCAGCCGCCGGTCGTCAGCGGGGGGTAGCCCATTTCATCGAGCTTGTTGTCCAGAGAGGCGCAGTCCTCCTTGAATACCTCGTGCGTGTCAATCATTTTTATGAATTCCAGCAGCATCGTTTTTACGTCGTTTTTTAGCAGGTGGGAAAACGCGCTGGGGCCGATCATCACCGCGAGGTCGAATGAGAAGTTCTCAAAGGCTTTGAATTTCGGGAATGCGCGCGGTATGAACTTTTTCATTATGAAGTCCGTGTAATTGTCGGTCATTTCGTCGTATTCTTCCTGCAGCATGCATTCTTCTTCGAGCACTTGAAATGTCGAATGGGCCGGCACAGCGCTTCCAGGCCTCCCGGGCCAGTCTATCATCTTCGGTTCGGCGATTTCATTCGTCTTGCCGTCTGTATGGTTATGGAGCGTCGAGCGGACGTCCGGCTTGAATTCTTCGTGGTATCTGATGAACGCTTCTGCGGATTTCGCGAAATCATAGAAATCGGTGGAATGAGACGCGCCTATATCTTCGTAAAGAAAGTACGGGGCCCCGGATACGCGCACAGCCATGGGGAGGGCGTCGGGCTCTTTCAGCGCGATCGCGTCCTCCACTCTTTTGAGTCTTTCTTCATATTGCTGCGTATTTGACATGGTCGTCCTCCTGAATGTTTTTTTCGGGTCGCGAGGATACGCGGATATAATATCATATCCGATAAGGATTGACAATATGGCGCAAATGCTCTATAATTTCCAATTCATGGTAGGAGTTGATTATTGTGAGAGATCTTGAAAAAGTGTACGATCCTTCGCAGGTCGAGGGCAGAATCTATAAGATGTGGACGGATGGCGGATACTTCAGCGGCGTCGCCGACCCGGACAAAGAGCCGTTCTCTATTGTCATACCGCCGCCCAACGTCACAGGCCAGCTCCATCTTGGGCATGCGTTCGACAATACTGTGCAGGATATTTTGACCCGGTATAAGCGGATGCAGGGTTATGCCGCGCTGTGGGTCCCCGGCACGGACCATGCCGGCATTGCGACACAGATAAGGGTAGAGGAGGAGCTACGCAAGGAAGGCCTATCGCGCTACGACCTCGGCCGCGACGCTTTTGTGGCGCGGGTCTGGGAGTGGAAAGAGAAGTATGGCGGCCGTATCATCGAGCAGCTCAAACTGCTCGGCACTTCATGCGACTGGAACCGCGAGCGTTTCACGATGGACGAGGGCTGTTCGCGGGCCGTGCGCGAGGTTTTCGTCTCTTTATACGAGAAGGGGCTGATATATAAGGGGAGCCGCATCATCAACTGGTGCCCGAAATGCACTACTGCGCTTTCCGACGCCGAAGTCGAGCACGAGGAACGCGCCAGCCACCTCTGGTACATCAAGTACCCTGTCACAGGTTCAGATGACCACCTTATCGTTGCGACCACCAGGCCGGAGACAATGCTTGGGGACACAGGCGTTGCGGTGCATCCCGATGATGAGCGCTATAAGCATTTGATTGGCAAATCCGCGATTCTGCCGCTTATGGATCGCGAGATTCCGATCATTGCCGACGAGTATGTCGACAAAGAGTTTGGCACAGGCTGCGTCAAGATGACGCCGTGCCACGATCCGAACGACTTTGAGGTCGGGCAGCGGCATGGCCTTGAGCAGATACTCGTGCTGGATGAAGACGCGAAGATAATCAACGCCGGCAAATACAACGGGCTGGACCGCTACATAGCGCGGCGCGAGGTTCTTGCGGATCTCGACGCGCTCGGGCTTATAGACAGGGTGGAGAACCATACGCTGAACATAGGCGTCTGCTACCGCTGCGGGACCACAGTTGAGCCGCTGACGTCCGCGCAATGGTTCGTCAAGATGAAGCCGCTTGCCGAGACGGCTATCGAGGTCGTCAGAGACGGGCGGATGAAATTTGTCCCCGAACGCTTTTCCAAGATATATCTCAACTGGATGGACAATGTTCGCGACTGGTGCGTATCCCGCCAGCTTTGGTGGGGGCATCAGATCCCGGCGTGGTATTGCGCGGACTGCGAGCATGTGACAGTGTCGCGCTCAGATCCCGATAGATGCGAGGAGTGCGGGAGCGAGAGCATCGAGCGCGATCCCGACGTTCTGGACACTTGGTTTTCTTCCGCGCTTTGGCCGTTTTCTGTGTTCGGCTGGCCGGACAAAACTCCCGACCTTGAGTATTTCTACCCGACGTCGGTCATCTGCCCCGGATATGAGATCATTTTCTTCTGGGTAGCGCGCATGATTTTCTCCGGACTGGAGCATATGGGCGATGTGCCGTTCCGCACCGCGTATATCCACGGCATGGTACGCGACGATCAGGGACGCAAAATGTCCAAATCGCTGGGCAATGGCATCGACCCGCAGGTCATAATCGACCAATATGGCGCGGACGCCCTGCGCATGAATATGATAGTCGGCAACTCCCCCGGCAACGATATGCGTTTCATAACTGAAAAATGCGAGTCGTTCCGCAACTTCGCGAACAAGATCTGGAACGCCAGCCGTTTTGTGCTGATGAATCTGACTATAGACCGAAACGAGCTGCCGGACAATCTTGAGCTTGAGGACAAGTGGATTTTGTCGAAGCTCAACACGCTTGCTCGCGAGGTTTGCGAGAATATCGATAAATACGAATTGGGCATCGCGGCGGCGAAGATCTACGATTTTATCTGGGACGTCTACTGCGACTGGTATATCGAGCTGACGAAGCCGCGGATAAATACAGTTGACAGTGGACAGTTGACAGTGGACAGTGGGAAATCTGAGGACGGCGGCGGCAGCGGCGAGAATGCGAGCGCAGCGGGTGGCAGCAGCGGCGGCAACGGCGAGAATGCGAGCGCAGCGGGTGGCAGCAGCGGCGAGAATGCGAGCGCAGCGGGCGGCGGCAGCGGCGAGAATGCGAGCGCAGCGGGTGGCAGCAGCGGCGGCAGCGGCGAGAATGCGCAAAAGGTGCTGCTTTATGTCCTGACTGAGACCCTGACATTGCTGCACCCGTTCATGCCGTTTATCACAGAAGAAATCTGGCAGGCGCTGCCGCATGGCAATGGACAACTGACAGTTGACAGTCGGGAATCCGAAGACGACGGGGGCGGCGGTAGCGTATTAATGGTTCAGCCGTATCCGCAGTGGAGCGATGCGCTGAGTTTCCCGAAAGAAGAGGCTGATTTCGAGTCTGTGATGGCTGCTGTCCGCGCAGTGCGCGCGCGGCGCGCGGAGATGAATGTGCCGCCGTCAAAAAAGCCCAGGCTCACCATAGTCACCAACAAGCCTGAAGTGTTCGAGGCCGGGCGCGTCTACCTTGGAAGGCTCGCTTACGCGGGCGAGTTGGTAGTAACGCGCGAAAATCCGGACGATATGACCGGGCTTGTCTCCGTGGCGACAGGCGACGCGAGGCTATATATGCCGATGGCGGAGCTTGTCGACGTCGAAAAAGAGCGCGAACGCATAGGAAAGGAGATCGCGAAGGCGGACTCCGAGATAGCGCGCGTCCGGAGCAAGCTGGCTGACGAACAGTTCATTTCCAAGGCTCCTGAGCGTGTAATAAACGCAGAGCGCGAAAAGCTGGATAAGCTCCGCGCCCTGCTGGATAATCTGAATGAAAGCCGGACGAATCTTGGTTAGTCTTTCGGGATAGCGCCCTCCATTGCGTCAATGTCTGCAAGTGTGAGCCCGTCTTTTCCGGTACTTCTTCAACTTTTGTACACGATTTTCCCCCGGGAGATCGTGTACTTTACTTTTCCGCATAGCTCTATTCCGGCGAAAGGCGTGTTGCGCGATTTCGATTTGAACTTCTTCGGGTCTGCCGTCCATTTCTCGTCAGGGTCAAAAATCGCTATGTCCGCCGATTTCCCTACAGTCAGCGCTCCGGCGTCAAGCCTGAGGATGCGCGCCGGGTTCGAGGTCATGAGCGCTATGATCCTGTCAAGGCTCAGCTTGCCTGTCTTGCCTGTATGATATAGGTACGTGAGCGCGACGGCCAACGATGTTTCCAATCCGATCATGCCGCTTGGCGCGTCTGCCAGAGGGCGTTTTTTCTCTTTTTTCGAATGCGGGGCGTGGTCGGTCGCTATGGCGTCTATCGTTCCGTCGCATAGACCTTCGATAATTGCTGCCACGTCCTCCGCCGTACGCAATGGCGGGTTTACGCGCGCGAGCGTCCCCTGCCGCAATATCTCGTTTTCCGTGAGCGAGAAATACTGTGGGCATGTCTCCGCTGTTATGTTGACGCCCGATGCTTTGGCTTTACGGATTATTTCGACCGAACCGGCTGTGCTGACGTGCGCGATATGCACTCCGGCGCCTGTTTCCGCCGCCAGTTTCGCATCGCGTTCGACCATGAGCTCTTCGGCCTTTGCCGGCCGCCCCGGGAGTCCAAGCGCTTTTGATACTTTGCCTTCGTTGACGGCATAGTTCTTTACCAGTTCCGCGTCTTCGCAATGGCTTATCAAAAGGATGTCGTTCTCGAGAGCCTTTCGCAGCGCCCGGCGCATCAACGCTTCGTCTTGTATCGGGTTGCCGTCGTCAGACAGAGCTACCGCGCCCGCTGCTTTCAGCGCGGCGAAGTCCGTCAGCTTTTCGCCTTTTTGCCCGATTGTGACCGCTCCGTATGGCAGAACCCGCGACCGCACCAGCGCATGGTTCCCTTTTTTTGCGATGTAACTGACGGTTTCCGCGTTATCAGCGACGGGTTGCGTGTTCGGCATGCAGCAGCACGTCGTAACTCCGCCCGCGGCGGCGGCGGCGGATCCGGTCAGTATGTCTTCCTTATATGTAAAGCCCGGATCGCGGAAATGCACGTGCATATCGACGAGTCCGGGTGCGACGATGAGCCCAGAGGCGTTCAGGACTTTCATGTTGCCTGTTTCCGGAATATTTTCAGATATCGCGGCGATAATCCCGTTTTCTATCAGCACATCGGAGGTCTCCGTCTTCTCCCCTATGACTCTCCCATTCTTGACAAGAACCACTCCGCTCCCCCCTCTCCGCTCAATTCTCAATTGTCAATTACTCGTTGTTCGTTGTTCGTTGTTCGCTGTTCGTTGCTCGTCGTTCGTTGCTCGTTGTCCGTTGTTAACTGTCATATATTTCCCGCCGCAGCTCGTCCCGCATACGCAGAGCTTCTTCCCTCGCGGCGACTGCATAATCTCCGCCTGTTTTCTTCCATGCCGCTATTATCGCTCGCGACGAGTTGACTATCGCGCCGCGTCCGTTTTTGTCGAATGCGCGCGCTGCTTCCGCCGCTGATCCTCCCTGCGCTCCGTATCCCGGTACGAGGAAAAACGTGTTTCTAAGTCTATCCCTGAGATATGTCGCTTCTTCCGGGTATGTCGCGCCGACCACCGCGCCGACGCGCGTGAATCCGTACTTTCCTATTGTCCTGAGCGATATCTCCTCCATTAGGTCGCCGACTGCCGTATATACCCTTCCCCCTATCCGGGTCTCCCCTGTCCGGGCTTCGCTTAGCTCAGTCTCCCATGCACGGGGCCCTCCTGTCCGGGCCGTCCTTGCGCGGATATCGTCATCCGCAATGAATTTGTCCTGAAGCTCTCCTGATGAGGGGTTTGACGTCTTTACCAGCGCGAATATTGCTTTGTCGTATTTTTCCGCCGAATCGATAAACGGCTTGATGCCGTCGGATCCAAGATATGCGTTGACCGTCAGCGCGTCGACGTCGAACGGGCGTATTTCCGTTTCTCCGATTTTGACGGCGCCGAGATATGCCGCGCTGTACGCTTCCACAGTGCTGCCGATATCGTTTCGTTTTCCGTCTATTATCACGTACATTCCCTGAGATTTTGCGTATTTGCACGTCATTCCGAGCGTTACGATACCCTCTGCGCCAAGCGTTTCGTAGTATGCCGACTGCAGCTTGACTGCCGGGACAATGTCGCTCAGGGCGTTGATCAGGACAACGTTGAACTCGAAGACAGCAGCGGCGGCGGCCCACAATGTTTCGCCATGTTCCTCGATATGTCTTTCAAGTATCTGCGGGGGTATATGTCCAAGCGCGGGGTCGAGTCCGGCAACAGTCGGGTTTTGCAGCTCGTCTATTTTCTCTTGCAGTCTGTCAAATGACATTTCGCGCCTCCTATGGTATTATATAGACAATGTATAATTTACGAGGCGACTTGTCAACACGTAAAGGCGGGCTCGGTAATGGGTGAAGAAGCAAATGAATATGTTTAGAGTAATTGCAAAACAGGGGCGCGCCCGCAGGGGCGAGTTTGAGACAAGCCGCGGCGCCATACAGACGCCTGTTTTTATGAATGTCGCGACTCAAGCGGCTATCAAAGGCGCGTTGTCTGGCGACGACCTGAAGACCGTCGGCTGCCAGGTCGCGCTTTCGAATACATATCACCTGCATGTCCGCCCCGGCGACGAGCTTATCCGCTCGCTGGGCGGGCTTCACAAATTCATGGCGTGGGACGGGCCTATACTTACAGATAGCGGAGGGTTTCAGATTTTCTCTCTCGCCGGCCGAAGCGGAGTCGGGCGGCATTCCCGGGGCGGGCGTCTTCGTTTGAAAATTACCGAGGATGGCGTCGCGTTCCAGTCGCATGTCGACGGGCGGAAGATATTCATGTCTCCGGAGGATAGTATAAGGATACAGTCGAATCTCGGTTCCGATATCGCTATGGCTCTCGACGAGTGCGTGCAGATACCGGCGCCGCGCGATTATGTCGAAAAGTCGTGCGACAGGACGTATAACTGGCTTGTGCGCTGCAGGGATGAGATAAAGCGGCGCAATGAAGCCCCGGACGCAGCAACGCCGGGGCAGGCTCTGTTCGGTATTAATCAAGGCGCGACGTTCGAGGATATCAGGCGCGATCATATGAAACGCATCGCCGAACTTGACTTGCCGGGTTACGCTATCGGCGGGCTCGCAGTCGGCGAGACTGCCCGGCAGATGTACGACATAATCGAGGCAGTCGAGGAGCACATGCCAGAAGACCGTCCGAGGTATCTGATGGGCGTTGGCACTCCGCAGAATATCATAGAGGCCGTCGCGCGTGGGGTCGATTTCTTCGATTGCGTCATGCCCGCCAGAAACGGCCGACATGGGCGCCTTTTCACATGGAGCGGCTCCGGGAGCATTAATATCAACAACGAGGCTTTCAAGGATGACGGTGGGCCGATCGACGAGGCGTGTCATTGCCCTGTCTGCCGCGTTTTTTCACGCGCTTATGTCCGCCATTTATTCCGGGCTGGCGAGATGCTTGCGATGCGCCTGGCCGTGATGCACAATCTTTATTTCTATAACACCCTCATGTCGCATATACGCGAAGCTATCGAAAAGGGCGAATTCGACACATTTGCCGAGAAAATCCGCAATTTAAGTTGAGTTTGGGGTTTGGCAGTTGGCAAACGGCGTCTCCCAAAAAACAGCTCTGCTGCCAACTGCAACTGCCAACTGTCAACTGCCAACTGCCAACTGTCAACTGTCAACTGCCAACTGTCAACTGTCAACTGCAACTGCCAACTGTCAACTGCCAACTGTCAACTGCCAACTGCCAACTGTCAACTGTCAACTGTCAACTGCCAACTGTCAACTGCCAACTGTCACCCCTCCGCTTGTTGGCTGAGGAACGCGTTTATGAACCCGTCGATTTCGCCGTCCATGACGGCGTTTATGTTGCCGTTTTCAAATCCGGTGCGATTGTCCTTTGCGAGCGTGTACGGCATGAACACGTATGAACGTATCTGGCTGCCCCACTCTATCTTCATCTGCTCGCCTTTTATGTCGCTGATTTTGTCAAGATGCTGCCGCTCTTTGATCTCTACGAGCTTTGAGCGCAGCATTCTCATTGCCACCTCGCGGTTCTGGTGCTGGCTTCGTTCCATCTGGCAGGCGACTATCAGCCCTGTCGGGATATGAGTTATGCGGATGGCGCTCTCTGTTTTGTTGACGTGCTGCCCGCCCGCGCCTGACGACCGGTAGGTGTCCACCTTCAGGTCTTCAGGCCTGATTTCTATCTCGACGTCGTCAGAAATCATCGGGGTGACTTCCACGGCGGCGAACGAGGTGTGGCGGCGGCCCGACGCGTCAAACGGCGATATCCGCACCAGCCTGTGGACTCCCCCCTCGCTTTTCAGGTAACCGTATGCGTTGTCTCCTTCGATCTCTATCGAGGCGGACTTTATGCCCGCCTCTTCGCCGTCAAGCCAGTCAAGCGTCTTGTATTTCATGCCGTGCCGCTCTGCCCAGCGGGTATACATGCGGTAGAGCATTTGCGCCCAGTCCTGCGCTTCTGTGCCGCCCGCGCCCGCGTGGAACGATACGATCGCGGCGCAATTGTCGTATTCGCCGGAGAGGAGCGTTTCCAGCCTCGCTGCTTCGAGGGCTTCGCTGAACGCTTTGAATTCATCCGCGAGTTCCGGCAGCAGGCTTTCATCGTCTTCTTCAATGCCCATCTGGCACAGCGCCATCAGGTCGTTCCAGTTGCCGGCAAGCCTGCCGTAGTTTTGCCCCTTGGTTTTCAGCTGCTTTATCCTCTGCAGGGTTTTCTGAGAATTTTCCAGGTTTGCCCAGAAGCTTTCTTCGGCGCTTTCTTTTTCCAGCCTTTCAAGCTCCTCTACCGCCTCGTCGAGCTTGAGAGCTTGCTTCAGGCCTTCGAGCGCCGGGTGCAGCCCGTTGATTTTTTGTTTGTAGTCGTCGAATTCAATCATTGTTTCTCAACTCTCATATATTATCTGTGGCGTCAACTGTCAACTGTCAACTGTCAACTACCAACACCGCGACCACGATTTGCGGATTGTTCAAAAGCCTAGGGATGCCCCACGAATTTCCAAGGCCGCGCGAAACAAGCATGTCTGTGTTTCCCATGGTATATACGCCGCTCGTATGCGTCGGGAACCAATCGCGCTGCGGCCCTATGAGCCCGTCGGTAAACGGCAACCTTATGACCCCGCCGTGAGCGTGACCGCAGAGCACGAGGTCGACGCCCAGCCCGCTGTATAGCTCCAGGTTGTTGTTCCTGTGCTCGAGCATCACTATAAAACCGTCGCCTTCCGCCTCGCGGATCCTCCCGACAAATTCGTCCGGCTTTATCATGTCGGCGGGCCCGTTGGGGTCGTCCGTGCCCGCAAGCATTATCGAGGCGGCGCCCTCTTCAAGCAGGGAGTAGGCATTGCGCAAAACGCAGACGCCTTTCTCTTCCAGCATTTGCAGCAGCTCGCGCGGCCCGCCGATCCGCCTGTCCCATTCGTGGTTGCCTGTGATATAGTAGACGGGAGCTATTGGCCCGAGGCCCTCGACCAGCGTTTCCGCTATGGCAATCTGATCCTCAATGGGCTTTTTTTCATTGAAATCGATAAGATCGCCCGCGATAACGATGACGTCGGGCCGCGCTTGCGCGACTTTTGCAATGAGCCGCTTATTGCCATTGCCAAATTCGGTAGCGTGGATATCAGACAGTACAACAATGCGGTATCCGTCGAAAGGTTCCGGGAGGTTCGCGTATCGCAGCACATATTCCCTGGTCACCAGCCGCGCGTTGCTGTCATAGAATAAAAAACCAACCAGCAGGATTATTAGCAATAGTATTATCGGAAATTTTCGTATACGGCGTTTTTGCGCCGGTTTTTCGCTCTTCGTGCTCAATGCTCAATACCCAGTTCTCAGCTCAACCGTCAATTCTCAACTGCCAACTCTCGCTACTGGTCACACCCATCTTGCGGCAGTACCTACCCGTGGCTGTGACTTGCAACAAACTCCCAACTGTCAACTGTCAACTGTCAACTGTCAACTGTCAGTTCTCAACTGTCAACTGTCAACTGTCAAGTTGCTTCTTTGTCGCGCACGAAAACATGTTTGATGTTCGGGTCTGTCGTCTGCCGGAATTCGATCTCGAAGCGGTCGATCGATTTTATCATTGCCGAAAGGCTCATATAACCATAGCTGCGGTGGTCAAAATCAGGCTGCTTTTTCAGTATCAGATTACCGAGTTCGCCCATGAAAACGATGCCGTCGTCGCCCGCTATGTCGGCCACGGAATCGGCTATGAGCTGGATCGTCTCGTCCGGTATTTTGACGCCGCGCTGGTGCGATGAGATATGGTGCCTTTTCTGCCTGTTTGTCTCCGCTTTTGCGGCGGAGCCGTCCTGGCCGCCCCGGGTCTCGTCCTGATCCCCCTGAGTCTCCTCCGTATTCGCGTGTATTACTTCAATGTATATGAATTTATCGCATGCCGCGATAAACGCGCTTGGCGTTTTCCGCTCGCCTATGCCTATTACGCGCTGCCCCGCTTCCCGCAGGCGTATGGCAAGCCTTGTGAAATCGCTGTCGCTCGATACGATGACGAATCCGTCGGTCCTTTCAGTATATAGTATATCCATTGCGTCGATTATCATCGCGGAGTCGCTGGAGTTTTTCCCCGTCGTATAGCTGTATTGCTGGATCGGCGTGATCGCGTTTTCCAGAAGCGAGTGTTTCCATCCCGCAATCGATGGGTTCGTCCAGTCTCCGTAGATACGTTTTATGGTGGGCGTGCCGTATATCGCTACTTCCTCCATAACGCTCTTTATGCTGTGGCGCGGTACGTTTTCCGCGTCAATAAGGACCGCAAGCCTCAGGTTGTTCAGGTTAAAAACGTGATTTGTAATTTTCTTCACCTCCATTCGCGCAGATTTGGAATACCCTGCCGTTTGGTTCCTATGATACCAAATTTCCGGCATTTTCGCAACTTTTTCACGCTGGTTTCCGATTGACAAGCAATACCCTGAATGCTAGAATATTTTCAATATAAGCAACCAAGAGCAGCCAAGTCATTATTGAGGTATTAGAATTAATGAGAATAAAACGTATCGCCGCCCTGCTGTTATCGGCAGTTTTTCTTATAGGCTTGCTGGCGGCTTGCCGCCCAAAAGAGGACCCAGCAGCGCCTACCGAGGAGACGGCTGATGTTTCCGACCCATCGCCGGGCCTTTTGCCGGGGCAGCCGGTGACGCCCGCGCCTCCGTCCCCTACCCCGCCCGAACCTCCGATGACGTTCAATACCAACACTCCCGGCGATACTTTTGTCGTAGGGGTCCTGACGATGGACGGGGATTTTATCGACGGTTTCGGCGACAATATATATGACAGGTCGATCAAGGTTCTGCTCGGGCACTACGGGTATTACTGCTCCACATACTACCGTACCGCAGACGCTCAGATCGCCCTCAACCCGGCGGTTGTCAGGAATGTCGCTATCGAAACCGCCGCCGAAGGTTATACGACATATGTTTTTGAAATCTATGACGACTTGAGATGGAGCGACGGCACGGCGATAACCGCAGAAGACTTTGCCGCCTGCATACTGCTCTACGCATCGCCGGAGTTCAGAGCCGCCGGCGCTACCTCGCCGATGGGAGGCGGGCTTCTGGGCAATTCCGAATACCGCGCGGGCGACTCAGATTCTTTCCGGGGAGTCCGTGTTCTTGGTGATTTCCGCTTCTCATTGACCATAGACGCAGGAGAGGCCCCATATTTCTGGGAGACTTTCTATGTAACGGCATACCCTGTCCCCACGCAAGCATGGCTTCCGGGCATTGAGGTCATATCCGACGAGAACGGCGCGCGCTTCAGCGACGATATCGCGGAGCTCTGCCGGATAATCGCCGGAACCGAGCGTTATGCGCCTTCAGTCAGTTCCGGGCCCTATATGTTCGACAGCTATGACGGCTCGACCGTGACGCTGCGCCGGAATCCGTACTTCAAGGGCGATCAGTCGGGCAATATGCCCGCGTTTGAGTGGGTAATCCAGACGGAAGTCCCGGGGGGCGCGGAAGCGTCCGTCGATATGTTGCTCGCCGGAAATATCGATTTTATTTCGCATGATACTGCCGACGACTATAGCTACATGGCCATGAATAGCTCTTTGTCCAATTTCTCCGTTGCCAACAGGTACTACCGCGACGGTTTTGGAGCTATCAGCTTTGTCTGTGACTGGGGCGCGACTGCCGACCCAAATGTCCGCCGGGCGATCGCGTGCATGATCGACCGCGACGCTGTCATCGACAATTTGTTCGACGGCTACGGCGCGACAGTCGACGCGGCGTACAGCATGGCCCAGTGGGAATACCTTCAAAGGAGCGCCGAACTCAACGCGAGGCTGTCTCCGATTTCGAC
>Ga0082212_10004730_pt2 | contig 17355 bp, 16 predicted proteins | sample TergutNt197P3_FD_71548 | JGI IMG/M metagenome (GOLD analysis project Ga0082212, IMG submission 71548) | Neocapritermes taracua P3 segment gut microbial communities from Petit-Saut dam, French Guiana - Nt197 P3 | ecosystem: Host-associated > Arthropoda: Insects > Digestive system > Gut ... | reverse complement strand
TTCCCGTAAATACTTGCAAGCGAAGCCGCCTGTAAGCAACGTCAACTTGCTCTTCCGGCAATTGTTCCTGATGCGGAGGTGGTGCTAAAAAATTTTTCATCTTCGATTTCTGTCTAAACCTCGGAAAATAACAATCGTGGTATGGTGCAGTTATGGTTTGCGGGGCACCAGTGAAACGGCACCGGAGAGGTCGCCTTCGGTGGTGTGGAGCATCCATAAGAGTGCCATTTCCTTGACAACGCCTTCGCGGATGAAGCCGCGATTGGAAAACTGACGGATTTCCCATTCGAGGCGGTTGGGGTAAACGCGACACACATGATAGGCGTTGGGCCACTCCGCAAATGCTGGGATCATAAAGCAGGTGATGCCATTGTGGGTACTGAAAGAGTTGTAGTGATGGTGTCCGCTAAATGTGGCGACAACATTGGGTGCGGCATCAATGATGGGCATGATCTCTTTGTCCATCCTCGCACCCTCCCCGTTATAACCGGTGATGTCCGACATGCCACCCTTGATGTGAAACAGAAAATGAGAAACAACAATGGTGGGTGTAGTGGTGTTCTTGGCAAGGGTTTCACGCAACCAGTCGGTGATACCATCGCGATAAGTGGAGTGTGCATTGGGAACCAAGTGCTCATGGAGTTTGCCTTCCTCATCGCGCCAGTAAGAGCCGTCGAGTACAATGAAACGCAGTGGTGGGCGAGCGAAAGCGTAGTCGGTACTCTCGGGACCAGAGGGAAAGAGTTTTGGCATCAGGGAGGCATAGTGAGTGCGTGCGGCAGGATCAAAACTGTCATGGTTGCCCTTGCAGCCATAGACAGGCAAACCACTGCGTTCGACGACACCGGCGAAGATTTCGGCTTCCTTGCGCCAGGCGTGGTCGGTCATATCGCCGGCAATGATGGCGAATTCCGCATTTTCGTTTTTGAGTTGGCGAAGCGCAGCTTCCAATTCCACTGCGGCTGGACCGAGAAGTTTGGTATTTGCCCACGAGGAGCGGGCTACGCCGATATGCGTGTCGGCAAACATTCCGAATGTGTAGAGGGGTTTTTCGGCGGGGCGAGCGTCGGCACGCAGTTCGAGTTTATTAAAAATACCTCCGGGACGGATGTGAGGACCTGCGATGGTGATGTAATGCCGCCCCTTAGTCATGCGGAATCCGGTCAGCTCGACAATGGAGGGCGGCCGTTCACCGCGAACATTTTCCGGCATGGGACCGGGGCGGTTACTGCCCCAAGACTCCCAAGGCGCGGCTTTGACCGAGGGGACACCAATAACTGTGTCGTTACAAAGCACGGTAACACGGATGGCGGGGCGCAGGTCGATGTCGGGTTCGAGATGAAGTGTACCGGTGAGTTCGAGGTCATCCTTGACATCGACGGCGAAGACGAGCAGACCCTCGGCGGGAATGGCGGCATCGGAAGTGGCAGGCAGCATGGTTTGCACCGAGGCGGTATCGGGAGCAAAAACGGCGTTGCGGGCATCAAGTGCGAGAATGTCGCCGAGTGAGAGAGAGGAGACGCGTTTGTCTGCCTCGGTGTGGAGCAGTTGCTTGAGTTTGAACCAAACTTGTGAAGGTGTTTCGGGCGTGCCGGTGGACATCAGCACGTCATCGATCCAGCAGGTGCCAGAGGTGCGAATGACGAGTTTGAAGTCTTTGTCGCTCTCGCACCAGTCGCTCGCGTGGACCCTGCCGGTAACTTGGGTCCATTGTCCATGTTTAATGGGTGTGCTGCCGGTGATGCTATAACGTCTGGTGCCGTCGTTCGCCGAAATATAGACAGCAGAATTCGCGTCCGGCTCGGCGTAGAGCCAGAGGGAAAACTCGGCGTTAGAGGAGAAGTCGATTCGACCGTCGAGGTTGAATGTGAAGGTGCCGGTGGAAACGGTCGGAACATTGGTGATACGAAGGGCAGCACGTCCAGAATGTGCACGGTCAGTGTCGATGGCGGTGGTAACGCTGTAAGCATTGATGCCAGGTGGCATGCCATTTTCGAAGTCGACGTTGACGATTACCTTCGGGGTGGGTGGCTCTGATGTCGTGTCAATGCCTTGTCCATTCGATTCGGCAGGGGCTGCTTGGACGCTCCCACCGCCTATCAAAAGGAAAAATAAAAGAGAAAAATCGAGAATGAAAGTACTCAACAGCACAAAGCGTTCCAAAATTTTACGTTGATGATGCATTAATAAACCTTTCTTTTCGTTACCGTTAAGTCGTAGAGAATAGAGAGTTGATCCGTTCAATAACATCGGGGAGTTCTGCCAAAGAATTGATGACATAATGCGCTCCGCCTTGTGTCATTTTTTGTCTGACAGCGGCGATTTGTTCGTTTAACTCTGATTTGGGCAGGTTGTTGACTTCTATTTCGGACAAGCCTAATTCGCTACTGCCAACTACAACGCCTACCGTCCATGTCTTTGCGTTCAACCCTTCGCGGATGTCTTCCAGCGTATCTCCCACTTTGATGACGCTGTCTACGTCCCTAATGTTCAGGTCAATCATGTTCCTGAAAATCATAAAAGGGGCAGGTCGTCCCATCGGCAAACCGTCAGGAGTAACGCAATTATCCGCACAATAGCCTTTCGACCTGGCAAAAGGTTCCACGACATCCATCATGGCTCGCGTGTAGCCGGTTGTCGAACCAATTTTTATTCCCTTACATCGAAGAAGGGAAACCGTGTCGAGGACGTGAGGAATGGGATCGGTGTGATCCGTCAGAGTGGCAAACAAAAATTTTTCAAAAGACTGATTCAGTTTTACCACGTCCTCTTCACTCCAATCTCTGTGATGAGCGGCTTTGAACGCTTGGTTGATCCGCTCCATTCGGAGCAACCGGCGGATATGCTCAATTTTTGCTGCTCCCATCGGTTCCCGGACTTCTTCGGTAGAGATATCAACGGCGATCTCTTCAAATGCTCTTATAAAGGCATTCACAGGTGCATAGCAACCGAAATCTACGGCAGTACCCGCCCAATCCATAATGACACATTCTATTTGTTTGCTATTTGACATGTTCGTATCACATAGAGGAAATCGTTCATTGTACAGCAATCTCCAGAGGCTTGTTTGTACCAACAAACCAGTTGTTCACCGTCAATTTTTGTGCGGTAGCAATTTCCAATGTTCCCTTCGACGCAAGTTCTGACGACCCAACGAGACACGGAATATCACTGATATTTCGTAACGTCAAACCGTTTGTACTCTTTTCAATTTCTACGGATGACCGGAACAATTTTTCGACCCACTCCGGTTTGCCGAAAATCATATCTGCCGCCCAGCCAATGGTACGATGAGCAAAAAATGCCTCTCGAATTGCCGACTCCGTTCGGTCTTCCGCCAAAATCAACGTCATCGGACGACGGAGATTCTGTACACCGTACATCTGATATTCCGTTGAGTGAATATCACTTACGGTCACAAGTCCGAGATTGCGTTCATTACACCAGTCGGAAACTATCGGAAAATGACTCGTACCATTGAAAACCTCAACGCCGTGCAAATGCCCTTTCTTTCGGACATCTTCATGCTCATCGGTAAAAGACATCGGCACACCAGCGGCAAGTCCGCCGCTGTTCGGTGCGACCCAGCCGGGATGATTCCAGAAGACGAATCCCCCTTGATCGGCAGCGACGGCAAGCATTTTTTTCCAATCATCAACGACTGCAGCGATTGCATTGGCATCTTTGATAAAAATTGCATTGAAATGTCCCGGCGGCATTGTTTTCTTGGTAATTTCCGTCCCGCGAATGAGAATCAAATTGCCCTTATCTGCTTCCGGCTTGGCGATGTTGTAAGCGATGTTGTGATCGTCATTATTCTCCGCCAGTTTGATCGAATTGCCGCCGAGATTGGGGCGAACCTCGATGTGGTCGGTAATCGCAATGCAATCGAGACCGTTTTCGATTGCTTCCTGCACGCGGACTTTCGGCATGACCACTCCATCAGAAAAGAGGGTGTGCATGTGGAAGTCCCCTTTGAGGACTTTATAGTTGCCAACATCGGGAATCGTGATGACTCTCGGCTTCGGAGCCGTTACGGTAATTTCGCCGTGCGCACTGGTAAACAGGGGATCACCGGCGGATTTCGTGGTGCCGTCTTGGGCAAGTGCGTAATGCACCGGAAAACTGGTTGTCGCTCCGAGCAGAGCGGACATCTTCAAAAAATTTCTTCGTGTCGTCATATTATTGTGAATGGGGTTAAGGGTTAGGGAACGGTCTGCGGTGTAATAACTGGCACTTGCGGTGTAGTCAGTTCCGCACTACTTCTCGTTTGCGTCGCCGGAGCAGACGCACTCGCACGCCGCGATGGCATCGTCGTGATGTCAAGGGTTGACGCAACCGGCAAAATCGCAATCGCAGGTTCTAACCGCTTTTGAACGGTTATGAAAGTGAGGTGTTGCAACGCACCCTCTTCCAGCGTGGCATTTTCGGTGAGACTACCACCAGTGGTAGCAATCGTTATATATCGGATACCATCCTTTTTGTTGTGCGTCATCCGATGAATATGACCGCCGAAAACAATTTTCACGTTGCCCGCCGCAACCAAAACGTTGTGAACTTTGTCCCAATCGTCGCCGTAGTTTCCGCCGAGCCAGCGCGGATGGTGCTGGAAAACGTAAATACCATCGGCATTTTTCGCTTTGTTCAGTACGGATTTGAGCCAGTTGAACTGCTCATCGCTCATCGTTTGACATTCCGGTTTGCCCGTTGCCCTTTCACCGGTTTCGGGATTGCCTTCGTCGGTGAAAAGAACGATGAACCAGTTGCTCTTGTATTCGAACGCATACCAAAATGGACCGAAATGTTCTTCGTAACGGCGGTCATTCGGTCCTTTCTGTAACGACGTACCTGCTTCTCTTTCGCCATAGATGTCGTGATTGCCCAGCGTGGGAAACCACGGCATTTTGAGTTGACTCATGATCTCTTTGTATTCTTTCATTTGTTCAAGCCACGATTCGGTACCGCAATAGCCTTGGATCATATCGCCGACGTTCATCACGAACGCCGGTTGCAGACGATTGGTATCCCGAATGGCATCTTGGAGAATCGTAATTCCACTTTCATGACCGATGGCTTTTTCGGAGGTTCGGTCTGCAAAAACGACAAACGAAAATGACTCGTCCGTTTGTTTCGGTGCGGTCAGAGTGATGTTGCTGTTTCGTGTCGTTTCGACCGATTGAGCAAACGACAGCGGTGAAAATAATGCCCAAAGGAGCAAGGTGGTAAAAATTCTGTTCATCGTGATTAAGGGGTAAGGATAAATTGTATCCCCTCTCTTTGGAAGAATTAGGAGGAAAAACATGCAACAGGTCATGTAGTTCTCACCCCGTCCTTTCCCAAAGGAAAGGAGGATGTTGTTCGCACTCTATCGTCGGAGAGGAAACGCGTTATTTGTCAATCTCTACTAGGAACGAATCCCGTAGTTCCCAAGTTGGTGTTTTTGGTTCTGCACCGAACGGTTCCGTCGAATAATACTCAAAACGGATACGGTCGCCATCAACGCGGACAATGACAAAACCTATCCGGTTTAACTCCTGTTTAATTGGTGTCTCTCGTTTTAGAAACGACATATCCGGCAGATAAAACTTGTGTGCTGCACTACCGCAGATTATCTGACCAATTTCCGATTTGCCGTCGGGATTCTTGACCAGCGAACGGTGGTACATGTGATCGTGTCCGCTCATATAGTATCGTACACCATTCTTTTGCAGACAACTGATGAACGCATTTTGCATTTCGGGATTTGAATCCGCATCGGCACCGAAAATGTTATCCTTATGGTTTTGTCCCTGAAGGTTTTTATGGGCGAACACGAAAGAAAAATGATGGTCATCCTTTTTCAGTTCCGACTCGATCCACGGTAAATAGTCATCGACTGTGTACGCTTTGCCTCTTTGCGACCCATCGTCTAGCCTGAACGTGTCAAGTAGAATGAATTTACCTCCTTTGTGGTTGAAAGTGTAGGTCATTCCTTTCGCACCGGGCAAGTCAGGGGAATTTGTGGGAAGACCGGGAAACGCCGCCCTAAACTGCGCAACCGCTTCCAAATCGACCGCATCGTGATTACCGCGAACCGGATAGAATTTGATCCCGGCTTCGTCGAGTGCTTTGTTGTGTGCTGCTCGCGTTTGGAAAGCAACGGCTGAAGACGTTTCCACTAAATCGCCGACGGCGATCACGAAATCGACCTTGTGCCGTACAAACTCGGCGTTGATGGCATCAATAATATGAATTGCTGTCCCGTGAAATGGGGCATCCATTTCGTTTTTCCACTGCGTATCGGGAATCACACCGAACGACCAACTGGATTTTTCTTCGGCACTGCCGACGGGAATCAGCGACACCACCAATGCGGCGGCGATGAGACATAAAAAGTCGCGACGTGTGTACTGCATCGTTTTGTGTTGGGGGGGCATTGTATGATCTTCCGGCTATTCGTTTGAAGCAACGATGATGACAGGATTGTTGCTGTTCTCCAATTCGGGTGTATTCCGCATGGAGGGAGCGAACAAGCCGCACATGATACCGATGCCCGCTATGACGAGCAACACTTCGACCAAAGTCGATGCACGGCAACTATTTCTAGTATGGGATAAGCGTTCGACTACATAGCGTTTCCGTAGTTTCGGGATTCGATTTCGTGGATTTCGTCTCATTGTCCTTTGTTGATGATTATTGTGTTTGCCAAACATTTTATCGAAGAATGTTAGCGTTTTATTAAGGAGCGGTAAATTCGGCGTTAATTTTTGATTGGTGCCCGATTACCCTAAACGGTAACGGTTTAGCAATGTAACGCCTCAATACAGCCGATTCTGCCGTCGAGCATGGCAAACCAGACCGGATTGTTTCCATCGGGTGTGAATCGATTCTCATCAGAATTACCGAGTTTATATGCCATTATAGAGCAAGCGATATGGCACGTACCCCTAGAGCATTACCATTGTACCGTAAAGTATTCGGAACATTCCCTCGCCCCACCGGGATGTTGAGCACCTTCACTTTCTCCTCCTGAGTACGCACTACCATTGTTGTTGAACCGCCTCCATCCAAATTCAGACCATCCCATGCTCCGAATTGGAGAAGCCATTGTCCCGTTTCAACGTATGTTGTCCCACCACTGTATTCTGGTTGTCGTCCATCTATGACGACAAAATAAACGTACCGTCCGTCTTTGGAAATTCCAACAGCCGTTCGAGGATGAACTGCTTCATCGGTTTGGGGCAGGATGGTTCCATCCTTAACGAGAATACGATTTCCGGCAACGGCTGTTTCCACTTCGGCTGACGGATCAGAATCATCCTGAACATCAACAATTTCCACTCGCTTATCTTTGAACACAAGAAAAGCATGCCAATTTTTTTCATTTTTTGAGACGACGTGTCCTTGCGAAACAGCGAGCCCACGCAGGCTGGACGGACCTGGACTTCTCTGCGTTTCTGCACTGAACGGGGTATAAAAATTGGCGTTAATGGCTACTTGAAGATTGTGCTGTTCCAAAAACTGCAAAGCGGTCTGCCGAACGGTTTCCTTCACATTCTCGGCGAAATCTTCTTCAGCTTTGGGTGTCGAAAAAAATTCAATGCCCTCGGCTGTCGTATCAATGCGTATCGCATACACTCGCATTAGTCTGGGAGAGTCTGCTTGACCTGTCGCAGCATAGATTCCCCGGGAAATTGGCACCCAATCCGTTTTTTGCCAACTCATTTCGGAAGCGTTTGGTTGACTCGTTGGAGTTTCAACATAGCCGATTTTTCCGTCAATCATCGTGAACCAAACCCGATTATTTCCGTTTGAGGAGAATCGGTTCACTGCAGAATTGCCCAATTTGTACGTCCAAAGTCGGGCACCGGTCGTCGCATCAAGAGCCGTTATGTCCCCCTTCGGTGAGCCATGATAAATTACCGCACCTTGTAGTAGAAGGGGACATGCAACGTGATCGTATTCGATGCCGGTCTCACAGTCCCAGAGCAATTCAAACTGATCCGAAACGGCAGAGACCGCAATGACGTGTCCATTCATCGTTTTGGCATAAGCAATTCGTCCATCCGGCGAAGTTCCCATGGCTTCACGTACCGTGAACTCGTTGTTCCGCCAAATGATTTTACCGGTCTTGCGGTCAATCGCCGTCATAAACCGATCCGGTGCAACGATGACAACTTGCGATTCGGAAATGACCGGAACGACGTTTCCGGGTGAATAAAGGATTCCCGGTCGCCCACTTTTCCAAACCCATTGTTCTTTTCCGTTGGCGGCATCCAAAGCGTACAATTTTTCATTCCATGCCCCAAATACAACGGTCCCGTATCCCAGTGCGGGTGCCGCTTGAAACCGACCATCCACGCCGTGGTATGACCAATGTTTTTTACCGGTACGAACGTCGACTTTGCAAAATTCGTCGCGTCCTAGTCCGGCATACAAATCGTTGCCGTCCGCCAGAAAGTCGCCGGAGACAGGACCCGGTGTTTCAATTTGCCAAAGTTGTTTGCCATCGGCGACAGCGAGCGCAACCAATTCGTTGTTCGGCGTTCCGACCACCACTCGATCCGAAAAGAGAACCGGTGTTGAATAGACCGAATACTTGAACGTTTTTTTCCAACGGTCTTCCAAGACGGGTTTCCCGTTCGTATCGGTTCCGATCTTGCAGTATTTCACTTCACCGAGTGAATTACCATACGCCAGATGTCCGTCCCGGATGACAGCACCACCGAAGATGGAAGCACCATCTTCACGAACAATTGTGATTGTAACACCGTCGGGTAGTTGCCCGCCCGAAGTGGCTGGTGGGGTGTCCGACTTGAGCCCTTTCACGGCATCGGGATCGCCCATCGTCATTGTCGCAAACGGTTCTCCCTGCGGTTTTCCGTACTCACGAGGATAGAGCGAAAGTTGCTCCCCTGTGATTTCGATGACATTATAGCCGGGCGGATCAGTAACACGAAATAGAAGCGGTCGTCCCATGAAACCGGGAATGGAATCAAAATTGAATTTGACGAGTCGATGTCCATGTCCGCAAAAAACGGCTACCACGTTGTACTTTTTCAACACTGCCGTAACGTCGGTCCAATTGCCGAGACCTTCGTTAAGTGGATAATGGGAAAAGACCAACACCTTTGTTTTCGGGTCTTGCGTGTTTGCTTCGAGTTTTCGGTCGAGCCAATGGATGTCTTCCGCTTTGACATGTCCGTTGCTCATTTTCATGTGGGGACCCGTTGAAAAGCCGATGCAGTAGAAGTCGCCGTGTCGAAATTCGAATCGGTCGTCTCCCCATAAATCCGTGATGACTCGGCAGGCATCTTCCGACCAACAAGTTTCATGATTGCCGGGAATCACATAGCACTTGACACCCAGTACATCGTAACATTTCTTTGCGGCGAGGAGTTCCGCTTTTGAACCGGCGTTCGTCAAATCACCTGTAATGACGGCAAAATCGTAAGTGTCCTTGTCACGCTGGGTTTCTTCGGCAATTTTTATCATTGCCCGTTCCTGTGAATTGCCCGGTTCGATATGGGTATCTGTCAGAAAAAGAATCCGAACGTTGTCATCGGCAAAGCAGCAGGAAGCCGATACGAAGATCAGCACCAATTGAAAAATAAATCGAATGAAATGTGTTTGCATTGTTTGTTCTTTTCTGAAATTAGTTGGCATACGGTCTGATATTTGCCCTACTTTTTGGGTACCTTCGGTGGTTCCGCCACGACATCGTAGTCAAAAATGTTCTTCTTGCCTTTCTCTACGGTAAACGTCAACGTTGATTTGCTGTTGAATTCGGCTGGAATAAGGTCAACGGAGCGAAGCCTGTCCGCAGTAGTTTCGAACGTCGGCAGTTCGCCTGTTTGAATGTCATATTCGTCAGTGGCAAAAAGAACGACTTTGTACTCGCCTGGCTTGACACCATCTCGACCCGTCAGGAAAAACTTACCTTTGGTGATAGAACCTCCCGCTTCACCATCCCGACCCTCTTTTTCTTGGGAACGAAATGCTATCATTCCGGTGCGAACAGGTTCGCCATTTAGCGTAATTTGTCCCCATACATCCTCCCTGCCATCCGGGTTCGGTGCTTTTCCGCAACCCATAAATCCAGTGAGAAAAATACAAAGAACGAAAAGAATATGCTGTTTTTTTGTCATGTGTTGCTGTCTTGATAGAATGTTGATTTGAAAAAAGAAGTCAGGAGGTAAAAGTTGACATCGTTGGTCTAAGTTTTTTTTCGCAAAGCGTTTTCGGTCATCTCCGAATTTGACCTCAGAACTGCTAACTTCTACCTTCTAACTTCTTGGTTTTTTACAGCGATGCCGATTGTCCACTGGCAGCGGCTCCCAGTATTCGCCAAACGTTACGGTCAACCGTATCACTTGCGAACCGTACACTTCCGTCAGCAAAAGATGCGGAGGCACCGCCCATGTGATGGCTACGAGCGGAATGACGTATTCCGAAGGTCGCAACCCCATCTGCATTCACAGTTCCTGCTGCGGGTTGAGTCATACAGGGCTGTCCATCGCGATTCACACAACCGCTGAACATCCTGTCAGGCTGTTTGCTGTTCGGTTCGAAGTAAGTCGTGAACAATGACGATTCTGCACGCATCAGCCCACCGCGATAATCCAATCCACCACTTTCACTACGCAATCCCTGGATGGTTTCCGACACAAAAATCGTATTTGACGTTCCATCTGTAGCGGCGGACAAGGCGATCTGTCCCCAACCCTGCGAATTCATCAGCCGTGACCGAGTATCATTTATTCCGTTAGTGGTCGTTCCTGTCCCGATAAAAGCAAAGTTTGCCATTCCAAACAAGGCACCACCACAATCAACAATGTCGGTCGAAGCGGCAGCAGGGTCAACATAACGATTGATCCGTCCAAACTGGGTCTCATGATGGATGTGGTTCAGCCAAGTTTGGGTACGCTGACAAAAGCAGTATTGCCAGCGCAGACCACGTAGTTGTATTTTGGTGAATGACCGGTGGTAGTGGGATTGAATAACGCATCATTGCCATTTGCACCATCACTTGGACATGTATAGACGCTTATTCTTCCATTCACTGGTGCCATTGCACCGTCATCGGGGCTGCCGTTCTGCGGACGGTCATACCGTCCACCTTCTATATTACTGTGCGGTTCCTTGCGATAATCGCTTGGCACGGGGTACGTAGCCATTTGGGCGACTGTTAGTCCAGGCACATGCATCACGCTTATCTGGGCAAATCGAGATTGTTGCTCAAGAAAAGGAAGCACAAATACTGCCCATGACATGAAGTTGTATTCCCGACCACCGCAGGGGAGCATGCCGTCTTTTGCATCGACGTGATTGTGCATTGCCAAGCCGATCTGTTTCAGGTTGTTGCTACACTGCATACGCCGTGCGGCTTCGCGGGCGGACTGCACAGCAGGCAAAAGCAAGCCAATCAACATTCCGATGATCGCAATGACGACCAATAGTTCGACCAGCGTAAAAGCGGATTTGTAATGCGCCAAATTTTTTCTCATTGTATTCCTTTCGTTTTGATTTCTTAATTGTCGGGAACCTTCCCGACTTCTTGACGGAAATTATACTGACGAGCGTTAGCAAATTATGAAGAAAGAATAAATTCGGCGTTAATTTTTGCCGTCTGTAGAATGCACGGAAGTGATCAGGCAAATAGCTCAGGATGTCCTGGTAATTTGACCTTTTTCCAAAACGGCGTTACATTCTGTCATGTCTTTGCCGCCGTCCTCTATTCCGTTACCCGGACTCCAATGGATTCCGGGTGTCAATGCTGTTGAAATACAGCAGTCAAGCGGCTTGACGATTGATGCAAAGACGCTGAATTACAGCACGTTCACCGAAATTGACATTTCGCAGACGGATTTATGGCGGGCAATCAATGGGCTACTGGGACTGACCAGCGACCCCGCAAAAAACCGCTATTATCTTGGAGCCCCGCATCCCATTTTTACGGAAGTCATCGAAACAAGAGAATCAGCCTCCGGTGAAGGGACAGAAACCACTGCCGAACGAATCCCAATGCTCTGGGCGGATACGATTCACCTGACTCCGCTGGACGACCATTACAAGGGAGTTGATGGAGAAATGTTTCCCGGCGACGGAGGCAATCCGCAAACGCTCCATTTCAGAACCTGCCGGATTCGAGTGACGTACTCAAACAATTCGATCCACTACTCACGGATTAAATGCAGTTGGACTCCGAAATTGGAACAAGAGTACATTCAGGTCGGCTCCCTCTTTTGGAAAGACGAGGCAAAAACGGGAAGTGCGCAGTATAACGACGATCCAAAATTCTTGGCACTGCCGACTCAAAAATATGCCCGGCGGTGCATGACCGCCGACATTCAGTATTCCGTTGCGTTCTACATGAATCCGATGTATCCGGGATGCTTGCCGGAATGGTGCGACATGGCAAACCCGATCCCCCGTAATGCAACGGCGGAAAAACGTGAGGAAGAGGAACGCAGGTTACTGGGTGCGATCAATAAAGACCCGATTGAATTGTTTCCTTACTTCGGTGATGCGGATAAGGTAAAAGCGTTCATACCGAATGTCGACTCGAACGAGGGGATATTTCCCAAAACGGATAAACCGAATCGAGTGCTTGCGGCGCCGGCGGGAACGCTGTTGTTTGCAGATGTTTCCTGTTCGACAGAGTTCCGTCCTTGGATTTTCGGCAATCCGACGAACAATGCCAAACCGACACAATCGGTCGGCTTGCGGCAGATGCCTCTCACGTTCCTCAATTTTCGGCTGGCGTATCGCCGGTCAGGTTGGAACAAATTTTGGAATGGTCTGAAAATGAATTACGGGCAGTTGTGGTGGAAAGATGCGGAGGGCAAAACAAAAAAGGATGCCAACCTTTATGAAGAGCGGGATTTCAAACCCATTCAGTCCTTCATTCGGAACAATATCTCGTGGAATCCCGACGTGTCGTGAGACGGCAGATTGCAGACGGCAGACCGCAGCAGAGGGGACAAATAGCATTAACAATTAACAGATGTCGGATAACAGGAAAAAGATGGCAGTAAAATCTGCTGCCGTCTGCTGTCTGCCGTCTGCAAACTTCCCATGACAGACGTTTTTAGCAATAACATTCGGAGCGGCGATTTACTCACTGCCGAGACTTTTCAGAACATTGCGACTTTTTTGAAGGGGAGCAGTGTGGCTGGCGGGTCGGTGTCGGCGCAAGGGATCAGCGTACCGTCGGAGTTTGCCCGCAATCCCCGTACCGTCCGTTTCATTGCCGAAGAGGATATTGAGAACTATTCGATTATTGAACTGACAGAGCAGGTCGAAGATATAAGCGGTGTCGATAATCAAGTCCCTACCTTCAAAGCGAAACCCGCGACCGGAGATGCTGGGACGCTCTTTTATACAGAGTCCTCGTTTGCCGATAAGAACGAGTCCGGCATGGCATATTCCATCGGCGGCGAACCGATTCTGATTCGTTCGACGGCAACGGAAGACGGCTCACCGGAAGAAGGTAAAATCGTTGCCAACGCAGGGGGAGCATTTCGGTATCTCGGCGAGTCTGATGTTTCGGAACTCAAATGGTTTTTACCGGTACAAGGGGGCGGTGTCAGTGAACCGAAAAGTTCAAAGGTTCGATTGGTACAGCCGAAAGAATTGTTTCCGGCATGCGAATGCGGGTGTTGACCGACACATCTAACGCAGTTCAATCGTGCCAATTCTTTGAGGCGATCCCACTTGTTCCGATGTCGATGACTTCCAATACCGCTCCGGCATCCGCCGGAGTAAAACTCGTTTCCGACCCGAACAATTACTATCTCTACCAATGTTTCACGCAACAAGCCAACGCTTACACACATGGAACACTTGCGTGGTATTATAATGCTGGGGATTGGCAATCGAACCGAGGAGAGGTCAGTACAAAAGACCAAAACAGGTTTATGATTCATTTTGACGAACCGAAAACCGTTTGCGGTTTTTCGGTCGGCGGCATTTCCGACTATGATTATGAGTATTATTCCAATTACTACTGCTACGCCAACTGTCTCCTCATTGAAGGACGGGAATCGGACGATGATTTTTGGTTGCCTTTTGGAGAAGTGGCGTTTGATCCTACCGAGCGGCAAACACGTTATTTTGATTTTCTGGCGAGCCGCACCGTTTCTCAATTACGGATTACAGTACAGGACGTAACACACGGAAGGGATGTAGCGAACAATGCGTCCGTCTATTTGCCGCCGATGCAAGTTTACGGGGAGTGATGCCGACGAATTTCGTCCGCCATTGGGCTTGATCAGAGGTGAACGGAGTTACACTTGGACATTAAACACCGCGTTGTGTGCGTTATAGATGGAATCGAATCCGGTTTCTGCAAACATTCGTTTGCAGGCAAGAGTATCCAAACCTCTGCCGCTTTTTGTGTTTTCCGTCGTGTCGCGTGGATTGGCACCAGTTTCCGCATACACGGAATTTGCACCGCTAATCAAGCCGAGCGCATTCGGTTCATGGATGGCAATGGCTTGTAATGCCGGATTGGAAATCATTGCTAATACAGTAACCGCAACGATCTGGGCAAGCCGTAATTCGGAAATCATTCCCTTCGCCGACAACGGACTGCCGGGAAAAGTAACCCGCCTCATCGCTGCGTGTTGGAAACATTCATATTCCAAGCCAAGAAAAATCTGATCTGCCAATTCGTCGGCGGTATGTTCAGGTCCAACGGGCTCACAACAGTAATACCAATCCAACCCAGCATCTTTGATTGCCCGGATCGTCTTTTTTCGGTCTTCTGGATCAAGTTTCGTGTCGATACCTTCACGCAGTCTCATGACATGGTACATTCCCGACACACCAGCAGTTGCGAAAATTTTCGCTGTGTCCAAAGAAAAATCCCCTATGTTGAGTACGATTTTCGTAGAATTTGGGATCACTTTACGAACGGCTTCAATGGTTTGGAGCACACGTTCTTCATCGAACGTGTGCATAATCATTAAAAAGAGAGCGTAAAGGTCTTTTTCCGCCGTAAACAATCGAGCGGCTTCCTCAATAACCGATAGACTCATTTCCGTTTTGGGGAAGTGCGTATGCTCTTCGCCAAACACACAAAATTGGCAGTTCGCTGGACAAGGAAATGTTTCGATACCAATTTGCCCCAAAAGCATGGCGCGGTTTCCAAACCGTTTTCGGTTCACTTCATTGCCAACGCTTCGCAGAAGAGCGGCTTCCAGCCCTTGCTCCGGTAAAGAGAGAAGTTCGACACATTCTTGTTTTGTAGGAGCGTATCCCTCTAAACATCGGTCTAGAATTTCATAGACTCTCCGGTTGGCATCGATTCTCATAGAAGTGGGATGATTCGTTTGATTGTTTTCCTTTGCCGCCGCTTTTTGGGGAAGCGGCGAAGTCCAGGGGCATCATTATATTTTGCATAGCGGACAAAAGCAAGTATAGGACTTCCTCCCGCATATACCCTTTGTGCGAAAAGGTAAACCTGCCTACGTTCGAGCGACGCACAATGCATCCGTCTATCTGTCCCCGATGCAGGTGTGGGGAGAGTAAGAGTCAGGGCGATTTATCGGTAAGAATCGCTGCCTGCACTTTTTTACTGAGTGACTCAAAAAGAATCTTGTAGGACTCGTCGATCAACTCTTCAAGAAAATCGTCGGCAAAGTTTCCTTCCAAAGAAATGGAGTTCCAGTGCAATTTATTCATGTGATAGCCGAGGGTGATTTCCTTGTGATTCAACCGCAGAAGTCGCCCATAACTCGGTTCCAATTTGAGAGTGATGAGCGATCACGGGTGCCGCCCTTGCCCGGAAAAAGCGGGCGCAGAGCGAGAATTAGGCAGTGCAACATTCGGTACAACCTCGATTTTGACTTTCCAAAAACGCCTTATTTTCAAGCATATAAACAATTTTTCCATCCGACCCTTTGTCGAAATGACTTTCTCTATTGTGCCCATCATGCAACCTTCTATGAAACCCGTCATTGCAAGTGAAGTAGCGAATGATCCGATTTTATCCCATTCTTCTATGCGAGCATTCCCGAAGGAACAGTCCGTTAATTATTTATTCGTTTTGGCGCGATCGTATAGTTCCATCTTTGGATCACTTTGTGTCTTCGCACTCTCAAGGCTTTTTGTTCTTCCTTCGACACTTTTTCTTTCGTTCGGTAACGCCGCCGATTCCACCTCGCCGTCACCGATAATCCCGTCTCCGTCGTCGTTCCACGAATCCGCGCCAACATCGTCGCCAAACTCCGTAAAGGATAGCCCGCCCAACTCTTCGAAATCATCGCAAACAAACGATGCTCAATCGGATTCCATTTCGATGCACCACGAGGATAATGACGCACCGTAATCGTTAATCCCGTTTCGTCCGCAAACTCCTGCAGCATCTTCTTCCACATCCACGGGCGACAGCCATTGCTCCCGCCAGAGTCCGCAAGGATCAACAACCGGGTTGCACCCGCGTAGATGAACATGCCAAACAAGAACCACCACTGACGAATCGAGTCGACCGCAAACCTCGCAGTGTTGCTCGACGTGCCCACTTCGATATGACCGGTGTTCTTGGCAATGTCATAAATTCCGTAAGGCACCGCCTTCGCCTTTGCCTCGTTCGGAAAGTTATACGCGGAGACTTCTTCTGACTTTCCTTCGGCTTCCCATTTTTGTCCTTTATTGTCGAAGTCGCCGATGAGTTCTGATTTTTTAGCGTCAACGCTGATGACGGGTTGTGCCGCATTGATGAATCGAGTCGTTTCACGGCGGATCAATCGCATCTGTCGGTCTCGGTCGGGAGAGGGTGAACCCGTGAGACGTTTGACATTACTCTTGAGCGAAAACTTCCGCAGACGAAGCATACGCCAGACGGTGGTGCGACCGATGTTGGTTTTTCGTGCGATCTTTCTGACACTCAATCGGACAAGTTTTCGTTTTCCGGTGGGCACACCGCCGGTCTCGGCGGCAACGAGTTTTTCGAAGGCGAGAACTTTGTCAGGACTTTTTTTCAAGCGCAGGTCGTCCGGCACCGGCTTGGCGAATACGGTCGGTGGGAACGTCGGCGAAGTGGTGAAGGAGTTCTGTTTTGCCTTTGCGAACGGTATCACGAGTGAGACCGAAAAGGTCACCGACGAGGGTGATGCCATCATGTCCGATGGCGAGGGCGAGGAGACCGGCAACGTGTCGCCGGTCGCGTTCGTTGAGACGGTCGAACAACAAGCGGCAAGCCGTTTGGTTGGGTGCAAGATTGTCTTGAATGGATTGACTACGACGCATGGTTCGTCTGTGATACCAAAAGGGGAAAGCGGAAGGATAACATAAACAAACTGTTTCACCAATACCAATTTGACGACTTTATTTGAGGACTGTTCCTATCGTTGTGGTGTTGGTCGAGGGAAA
>Ga0082212_10005445_pt1 | contig 17357 bp, 12 predicted proteins | sample TergutNt197P3_FD_71548 | JGI IMG/M metagenome (GOLD analysis project Ga0082212, IMG submission 71548) | Neocapritermes taracua P3 segment gut microbial communities from Petit-Saut dam, French Guiana - Nt197 P3 | ecosystem: Host-associated > Arthropoda: Insects > Digestive system > Gut ... | reverse complement strand
GCGTTTGATATACCTGCCACTGTTGCAGGAACGGCACTGACTCCTACAATTGATGTATCTGGAGGAGCAGCCGGCGGCACACAGCCTTACAGTTTCAGTGCGACGGGCTTACCTACAGGCTTATCAATCAGTCCTGCGGGTGAGATTTCCGGAACGCCAACTACAGCCATGTTACCGGGAACAGCAACGATCACTGTAACCGATTATGCATCACCTGCTGCAACGGCAAGTATTACGATCAATTATGGTGCTGTTACTAACGTTACAGGCACTGCGCTCACATTTACATATAACGCAGCGTTTGATATACCTGCCACTGTTGCAGGAACGGCACTGACTCCTACAATTGATGTATCTGGAGGAGCAGCCGGCGGCACACAGCCTTACAGTTTCAGTGCGACGGGCTTACCTACAGGCTTAACAATCAGTCCTGCGGGTGAGATTTCCGGAACACCAACTACAGCCATGTTACCGGGAACAGCGACGATCACTGTAACCGATTATGCATCACCTGCTGCAACGGCAAGTATTACGATTAATTATGGTGCTGTTATTACAGGTGCACCGTTTTCATGTCCAATAATAACTATTCCTGCCTCTGTAGTTGGAACACCTATTGCAAGTATTAATATAGTAACAAGTATAACAGGAGGAACACCTTTATTTACTTTCAGTGGAGCAACAGGTCTGCCTGCCGGTATAACTATCAGTGCTGCAGGTGTGATTTCCGGAACACCAACTGCAGCAAGGGCGGCTGGAACTGCCACAGTCACAGTTACTGACGCAGCAGCAATTGTGCAAACAGTTACAATTAATTTCGGAACGGTCTATCCAACCGGAACAGTAATAAATAAGACTGTATCCGTTCTCGATATCCAAAACGGCACAATTGTAGCAGGTACATCGGGTTCGGTAAGTTATGATATAGCAACAAACGATATCGTAAACGGCGCTTATACTGTATCTGTAACTAACTTACCGGGTGGTATTTCAGCCGGTACGGTGAATATATTCAACCATGCAGGCACTCTGACGTTATCCGGTAATGCTGCGGCTGCTGTTTATAGAACCAATTTGAGGCTGACTATCGACGGTGCTACATCAAATAATTTCAGTTTATTTATTGGGGATGCTTCGACGGTATGGGTAACAGGTATTACGGTTTCAGGTGCAGGAGGTGCAACAACTATTTCTACCAATGGAGGTTCGTTGCAAATGATTGCAAATGTAACACCTTCGAATGCAACTAACAAGGATGTATACTGGGAAATAACAAGCGGTGCAGGTATCGCAACCATCAACAGTACCGGTGTATTGACGGCTGTTTCGAACGGAACGGTAACAGTCAGGGCTACCGCAAAAGATGGTACTGCTGTATTTGGCGAAAGAGTTATTACCATCAACGGACAGTCAGGGTTGTTTATGCCTGTAATCTCAGGGCCGACTACCTGGTCGCTCTTTAGCAATTATACTGCTACATCAGTGAGGTTTATCGTTTCAGGAAACCCGACTCCTACTGTTGTATTAACTTCAGGCGACAGCCATTTCTCATGGAACAGTTTGACTAATTCGTTAGAAATAGCGCCGGGTCTTGCAATAGGTACTTATGTAGCTACGATCGAGGCTTCCAACAGTCAGGGTACTGATGTGTTAACATTCCGGTTAACGGTCGAAAGACCTGTATACTTCATTGAGATCGGCACATTCGTTGGCGGTAGAGTCACTTCCGTATCGCATGCTCCGTATCTTGGATGGATAGACGAAACAATAACGCTGAATATTAGCCCCGATGCAGGTTATGATTTTGAAACAATACATGTCTACAGTATGTATAACCGGAATATCGAGATTCCGTTGTCAGGCTCAGGACTTACCCGTACTTTCAAAATGCCTGCACATCATGTGACTGTTGTGGCTGCATTCAGGGATCCGCGTGGTGTCGGCATTGAAGAGGTACAGACGATCGGTCTGACAGCTTATACCGAAGACGGTACGCTGTTTGTAAGCGGTCTGACAGCAGGCAAGCCTTGGAGTGTGTACGATATTACCGGCAATCTGGTATATCAGGGAATTGCCGACGGTACGAAAGCACAACTTGCGCTGCCCGGACGCGGTATCTATATTGTCAACGATGGCAAGAAATCGGTGAAGGTAAGTAATTAAGCCTTTCACGAACCCCATCCCAACAGGGATTAACCACTACGTTCCCCCTCGTTTCCCAACGAGGGGGAACGTTTGTTCTTGTAACTACTTCATACGCCTTACGCCTTTTGACTATACTAAATGGCAAAGGGAATACTATGCCGATATGTCGATAAACGAATTGAATAAAAAGGCAGTTGAATATGCTAAAAACAACCCGATAACAATAGCGAAACCATCGGACTGAATGTATATACCGAAAACGGAACGCTATTTGTAAGCGGTCTGACAGCAGGCAAGCCATGGAGTGCGTACGATATTACCGGCAATCCGGTATATCAGGGAATTGCCGACGGTACGAAAGCACAACTTGCGCTGCCCGGACACGGTATTTATATTGTCAACGATGGCAAGAAATCGGTGAAGGTAAGTAATTAAGCCTTTCACGAACCCCATCCCAACGCGGTCTTAGATTTATTCCTCCCCGTTTCCGACACGAACCACTACATCAAAAATCTTTTTGCCGTCGTATTCGATCCATTGATTGTCGGAGAAACGGTCGTCGCCCTTACGGCGGAAGTCGAAGGTAAGCATATATCCGCAGGCGATATTTTTTGATTTCAGATAGTTGGCGAGTTGACGGTAAGCATCTTTGTGACTGCTTTCGCCGCGCCAGAGTTTAAGTTCGAGGATAAACTGCTGTTTCAAAAAATCAATCACTAAATCCATTTTCCCGCTATCACGGGTTTCAGACTCAAAGTGATAAAAGCCGGTTCCGTTGATTAAGGGTTTTAAATAGGTCAGGAAAATCAGTTTGCCGTCGTGCTCTAAGAATCTGAGGTCTTTGTCGGTGTATATTTCAGCATAATGCTGTTTGAATTTTGTCAGGCATAACTCCATGTCAAAAATGCCATCCCGGATGATTTCGCTTTGTAAAGCGTCTTGCACATTTCTATATCCCGGTGATGTTGTGTTTCTGGAAATGAAATAATCGGTAAGTGCAATTTCGAAAATCTTATTATGTATCATTAACTTACCCTCTTCGCCTTCAGCGACAAAACAAAACATTAATCCAAATTTAATCACAGGGTCGAGCGCGTTGTAAGATATAATTCTTTTTCCTACGGTTAGATTATATAACAGATTTTTCAAGTCGCTGTTCTCTTCACTTTTTTTTACCATATCGTCAAACAACGTGCTGTTTTCATTTAATATAATTTTTACGGCATCCTGTACACCTTTTTTGGTCCAGTTTCCGGCTAATTCTGTTTCTATCAGTAAGCAAATCTTTGAAACCAAGTATGGATATCCGCTTGTATAGAAATGAATTTCTTGTGCTATTTCGCTTATGTTCATGCCCGTATGATGATCGTTTTCATACGCAGCCAGCATTGTTTCTATTTCCTTGGCTGAAAAAGACAGATCAATCTTGAAGTCAACCGCTATGTTCCATGGTGAATTCTCTGCACTTTCACCAATGCCCGGAGTGTAATGGCCGGATAAAGCCATCTTATATTTGAGGTTTCGGACGTCGTAAACTCCGGCAAGTATCACGCTATGAAAAGTAAAATCGTCGCCGGCGTTTCTGAGAAGATATTTTTCGCGCAGCATTTTTAGAAACATCACGAAGATATTGTTATTAGAGGCTTCATCGGCTTCGTCAATGATCAAGACTATTTTTTTACCGGAACACCTTTCCGTAATAAAACAATCTAACTCTTTAAAATTGGTTATACCGGAATCAAGCCAAAGTTTTGCCTCGTCTTTGTTGGCTGTTAATAAAGCCCGATGGATTTTGCTTAATAATTCCTGACAAAATCCTTCTTCGTCAGCAAACATTTCTTTGCTTGAAAACTGTAAACTGATGCTGATGCAAATATAATCATCCGGCATTTGTTTCCGTAACTTCCCAAGGGTGGTAGTCTTGCCATATTGGCGGCCACGGTTGATGGTAAAGTATTTTTCTGCTTTTACCATCTTGAAAATTTTGTCTGTCTTTTCGGTGATATCCACCATATAATGCCTTTCAGGCACGCATATTCCCGCAATATTAAATTCAAGCATAATCTGTTTTTTTGTTGCAAAGTAAGGTATAATTTCTGAACTTTCCAAAAGTGCCTTTCGTCTGAAAAAAACAAAGGCTGCCGGATTGCGGCAGCCTCTGCTTTCGTTAACCTAAATAAGATTTCAACAACCTGCTACGTGTTCCCTGTCTTAGCCTGCGTATGGCTTTTTCCTTGATCTGGCGTACACGTTCACGGGTTAGCCCGAATTTACCGCCAATTTCTTCCAAGGTTACTTCCTGACATCCGATACCGAAAAACAATTTGATGATATCACATTCTCTTTCGGTTAATGTAGCAAGCGCTCTGTCGATTTCTTTTGCCAATGATTCGTTCATCAGCGTGCCATCTGCAATCGGTGCATCGTCGTTGATCAACACATCCAGCAAGCTGTTGTCTTCGCCTTCGACAAACGGAGCATCCACCGAGATATGACGTCCGGATACTTTTAACGTATCCGAAATTTTATCTACCGGGATATCTAATTCTTCAGCCAATTCTTCGGGCGATGGACGGCGTTCGTTTTCCTGTTCGAATCGCGAAAAGGCTTTGCTGATCTTATTCAGCGAACCTACCTGATTCAACGGCAGACGTACGATACGCGATTGCTCTGCCAACGCTTGCAGAATAGACTGGCGAATCCACCATACTGCATAAGAGATAAACTTGAAACCGCGCGTCTCGTCGAATTTTTCCGCTGCTTTGATCAGTCCCAGATTGCCCTCATTGATAAGGTCGGGCAGGCTTAGCCCTTGATTCTGATATTGTTTCGCAACAGATACAACAAAACGAAGATTGGCCCGCGTCAATTTCTCTAATGCTTTCCGGTCGCCTTTCTTGATGGCTTGCGCCATCTCAACTTCTTCCTCGACAGTGATCAGATCTTCACGGCCTATTTCCTGAAGATACTTGTCTAACGAGGCTGATTCACGATTGGTAATGGACTTGGTAATCTTTAATTGTCTCATCCTATTTTTTAATAAGTGAAAAATTTGGGGGTGCAAAGGTAATCATTTTTTTGAGAAAATACGCGTTTTTTCTTAAAAAAATGATTTATTCAACTAAATCAATCGCATACCGCTGTACGCGCTGATTGCGGTCGTTTGGATAAATACCTCTGATAAACAGCCATTTATCTTCCGAATTGCTCGATAAAATGGTGTTTGTGATTTTATTGATTTCTTCGGGGGTAGATACTCTTTGGTCGTTCACCGTCACGATAATAAAGCCTCTGCGGATACCGGATTCAGCTACTTTGCCGTTTCTGTTGACTTCATTCACCTCGACGCCGGAACTGATGTTCAATTCTTTGAGTCGGGCGTCAGAAAGCGCCTCGAAGGTAGCGCCCAAAATTTCGGCGCCTGTTTTGGCTTTTTCTACCACATCGGTATTGCCTTGTGCATTGCGGAGTTCGACCGTGTAATTTTTGGCTGTTCCGTAGCGGTCGACATCGACTTTGACTTTGTCGCCCGGACGGAATTTACTGATTTGTTCCTGCAGAGCGCTGGTTGATTTGACCACTACCCCGTTTACTGCAGTGATTACATCGCCGACTTCCAATCCTGCTGTTTTGGCCGAACTGTTGTCGGCAAATCCGCCGATATATGCGCCTTCCAATACTTTTATTTTATCGTTTTCCTGTTTGGCAGCCAGCGGATCCAAAATATGTACGCCTAATATGGCGCGCTGAACGACTCCAAATTCTTTCAGGTCGGCCACAACTTTCCCTGCAATACTGATAGGTACGGCAAATGAATAACCCGAAAAACTGCCTGTTTCGGAATAGAGGGCCGTATTGATGCCTACTAATTCACCCATTGTGTTAACCAATGCCCCTCCGCTGTTACCCCGATTGACGGCCGCATCCGTTTGAATATACGATGCAATCCTTTCGCGGTCAGTTGCTCCTGTAATATCGGAACGACCTTTGGCGCTTATGATACCGGCAGTAACAGTCGATTTCAAATTAAGAGGATTACCGACTGCCAAAACCCATTCGCCTACTTTCAGTCGTTCGGAATCGCCAAACGGCAGCGCCTGCAAGTCGGTCGCTTCAATCTTTAGTAAGGCAATATCGGTGTTCGGGTCTGCGCCGATTACTTTAGCGGTGAAAGTCCGGTTGTCGTTCAACGACACTTCAATTTCATCGGCCCTTTCGATAACATGGTTGTTGGTAATAATGTATCCGTCGGAAGAAATAATCACCCCTGATCCGAAGCCGGTGCGGGGCTGCGGTTGACGGGGCGCCTGTTGTCCTCTGTTGCCGAAAAAGTACTCGAACAGGTCGAAATCCTGACTGCCTCCGCCGCCTCTTCTCGAAGCCTGTGCCCTTTGTACCGACCGGATATGTACTACTGCATGAATAGCCTGTTCGGCTGCATAAGTAAGATCAACACTTTCAGTCATTTCAGGCGAGTAATTGGCCAAACGGACAGATTGTTTGAACGGCGGACTTTCGTCGATCAGCGCCGAGCGAATGTCTTTATTGTTTCTTACTAAGTAAGCCACTGCGCCCACAGAAGTAATAAAGCTGATCACAGCTATTATTACGATTGTCAATGTTTTTTTCCAAAATGATTTCATATATTTCAACTGTTAATTAAATTAAATTTGTATTGTAACGTTATTTGTTCGGAAATATAACTCAAAACAAATGCAATTATTTTGAGGCAACCTTTACTTTTAAACACTTTTAACGCACTTTTTGAATTTTTAAAACTTCATACTTAACATAGACATATTTCGTGATTTAAGGTTTAAAGTTGGCTTCTCTCATTTTATCGCAAGTAGTGCAACAAATTGAAATGCACACCGCGAATGAAGGAAATTCGGTTAATGTAATATGTTTGCTATCTTTCCTGTGAAAAAAAAAATTCATTTCGCACGCTTGGAATTCTTGAAATTTCATGTAATTTTGTTGCGGTTTTATCCACTTTGAGAGATTTGTAAATTTTATAAATACGCTAAATAATACAGAAAGATGAACGATAACAATGCAATGAACAAAGCGGCTGATAATATACGTATTTTGGCTGCAGCCATGGTTGAAAAAGCAAAATCCGGACATCCCGGAGGAGCAATGGGAGGGGCTGATTTTATCAATGTGCTCTATTCCGAATTTTTGAATTACAATCCCAACAAACCGGATTATCCTTTCCGCGACCGGTTCTTTCTCGATCCGGGGCACATGTCGCCTATGCTCTATGCCGTTTTATCCATAGCGGAACTGATTCCGGTAGATGAATTAAAAAACTTCCGCCAATGGGGCAGTCTGACGCCCGGACATCCGGAGGTGGATTTGCTGCATGGCATTGAAAACACCTCCGGCCCGTTAGGTCAGGGACATGCAATGGCTTTGGGCGCTGCTATTGCCGAGCGGTTTATGACAGCCCGGTTTGGCGAATGGATGGCGCACAAGACCTATACCTATATTTCCGATGGAGGTATCCAGGAAGAGATTTCGCAAGGGACAGGCCGCATTGCAGGACATTTGGGATTGAGCAACCTGATTATGTATTACGATTCGAACAATATTCAACTGTCGACCAAGGTAGATGAAGTATCCACAGAAAATGTAGCTGACAAATACCGGGCTTGGGGATGGAATGTGATCAGTATCAACGGAAATGATGTGGACGAGATACGCAATGCCTTGCAGATTGCCATTACCGAAAAAGAACGCCCTACATTAATTATAGGTACTACCATCATGGGTAAAGGTGCGGTCGATGCGGAAGGGAGAAGTTTTGAAGATAAGGTTTCTACACATGGACAACCATTATCGGCTGCAGGAGCGGATTTCGATGTTACGGTCAGGAATCTGGGCGGAGACCCCGGCGATCCGTTTCTTATTTTCCCTGAAACGACCGAATTGTATGCTCAGCGCAGACAAAACCTGCACACATGGTATTTGCAACAACTCGGTATCGAAAAACAATGGCGCAGCGACAATACGGATTTAGCAGCCAAATTGGATTTGTTCCTTAGCGGAAATCCTCCGGTTATTGATTATGAGGCAATGGCCATGAAAGAAAATATTGCGACAAGGACAGCTTCGGCAACGGTATTAGGAACTTTTGCCGAAAAGATTGAAAATATGATTGTGGCTTCGGCCGATTTAAGCAATTCGGACAAGACCGACGGCTTTCTGAAAAAAACAAAACCATTCGCGAAAGGCGATTTTAACGGCCAGTTTCTTCAGGTTGGCGTCTGCGAACTGACAATGGCCTGCGTCATGAACGGCATGGCGCTGCATGGCGGAGTGATTCCTGTTTGCGGCACATTCTTTGTTTTTTCCGACTATATGAAACCGGCTGTCAGGTTAGCAGCACTGATGCACTTGCATACGATCTACGTGTGGACGCACGATTCGTTCAGGGTAGGAGAGGACGGACCGACCCACCAGCCTGTCGAGCATGAAGCTCAGATTCGTTTGCTTGAGCATTTGCACAATCATCAGGGGAAACGTTCGATGGTAGTATTACGACCGGCCGACAGCTCCGAAACAATCGCTGCATGGAAAGAGGCCGTCGAAAGCAAACGGCCTGCTGCACTGATACTTTCGCGGCAGGATATCAAAGAACTGCCTTCGCTTACAGGAAATCGCCGCTCTGAAGCCATGCAACTGACAAAAGGAGCATATACTGTTGTCGAAAACGAAAATCCGGATGTAGTTTTGCTGGCAAGCGGATCGGAAGTGGCTACGCTGGTGGAAGGTGCGCAACTGCTTGCCGCTGACGGAATCCGTGTACGTATTCTGTCTGTTCCGTCCGAAGGATTGTTCCGCGACCAGCCTTTGGAATATCAACGCGAGCTGTTGCCGCAAGGCGTTTTTCGCTATGGACTTACTTCGGGATTACCGGTCACGTTACAGGGACTGACAGGAGATAATGGCTTTGTTCACGGAATGACGCATTTCGGCTACTCGGCTCCTTATAAGGTGCTGGATCAGAAGTTGGGATTTACGGGGGAGAATGTGTATGAGCAGGTGAGGGGAGAGTTGAGAATTGAGAATTGAGAGTTGAGAGTTGAGAGTTTTTGAAAACTGAAAACTTTTTACGATTTCTAACTAAACGCTGTAAGAAAATATAATGTTGCGCATTGTGCCATTAGGCACAAAATATTGGTAGAAAAATGATAACGATTGGATTAGCGAGCGATCATGCCGGATTTGAACTGAAAGAGTTCGTCAAACAATATATTGAACAAAAAGGGTTGACTTGCAAAGACTTTGGATGTTATACACCTGAACGTTGTGATTACCCTGACTTTGCTCATCCGTTGGCTAAAGCGATGGAAATCGGGGAAACCCAAAAAAATCTTACGATCTTACCATCTTCCGATCTTCCCGTCTCACAACCTTACGATCTTACGGTCTTACCATCTAACGATCTTCCCGTCTCCAATTCGGAGGAAACCAAAGAAGATCAGGGAGGAGTTGATTTAGGTATCGCAATGTGCGGTTCGGGAAATGGCATTGGAATAGCGCTGAATAAACATCAGGGTATCCGGGCGGCAATATGTTGGAATGTCGAAATGTCGCGGTTAACACGCGCTCACAATGATGCGAATATTCTTGTGCTGCCTGCCCGCTTTATCAGCCGGGAAGAAGCGACGGTTATAATCGATACCTTTCTACATACGCCCTTTGATGGCGGACGCCACCAACAACGTATCGAAAAAATTCCAATCAATATGTAGAGACGCGATGCATCGCGTCTCTACAATAATAATTATATCAGACTAAAATTTTGCCTGTCAGGTTATTGATGCTCGTTTCAATGCCTACAAAAGCATCGCCGTAATTCTCACCCTGATTGTCATCTTCTACAAAGAAGTGTTGCATACCGGAAATTTCCTTAGAGGATGTATATATTTTTTTGAAATCAATATGGCCGGCTCCGACCGAAGTAATATCTTCTTTTTCAACCTCATAAATAGGAGTCGACGGTCTTGTCTGGTCTTTGAAATGCCATAACTTAAACCTTCCCGGATATTTTTTAAATATCTCGATCGGATCATGCCCTGCTTTAGTTACCCAGTACAAATCAATTTCCATCGTAATCAAAGCGGCGTCCATTTCCTTCATGAAAATATCGTAGTAAGGTATGATACCATCGGTAGGTAAAAACTCAAAATTGTGATTATGATAGGCAAATTGAATCCCTACGCTTTTCATGATACGTCCTACTTCGTTCCAGTCGGCAATCATGGTTTTATATTTTTCGATGGTACGGTCTTCGTCATTGATCCAGGGCTGTACACAATATTTTACGCCTAATGCAGCATGGTCGTCAGCCATCGCTTTTGCATTATCCAAAGTGATACCTTCTGCTTCCACCTGCGTATGACTGCTCAATGCTTCCATGCCCATGTCGGCTAAAATTTTCTTAAATTCCAAAGGTTTATACCCATAGAATTTTCCGTTCGAATAGTCGGCAAGTTCCATGTATTTGTATCCTAAATCAGATACTTTTTTTAACGAACCAAGCACATCTTTTTCCATGGCATCGCGGATACTGTATAACTGTAATCCTACGCCAAATCTTTTTTTGTCAGATTGACACGCTTGTAACAACGGGTTGAGTGTTAATAACCCGAGTGTACCCGCTGCCGACAATTTGAGAAATTCTCTTCTGTTAATTATTTTCTGTTGCATATCAAATAAATTTATAAAATTATCTTTCTAAAGTAAATGACTTTCGCCCGATGTTATTCCCATCCGCAAAAATATCGATCCGGTAAATACCTGCCGATAAATATGTGCCGATTTTCCAATAAACAGTTTGCGGTATTTCTTCGCCATCATATTCGATGAGTTTCATCATCGAGTAGGCAATATTTTTTCCTTCAAAAGGAAATACGCCTGAATTGGAGTCTTGTAAAACATCATCGTCGGGTTTCATGATCCGGAAATAGAGATTTTTTTCGCCTACCGGAGCGGAAATATTCTTGGCTATCTGGAAAGTAAACACAATCTGGTCTGCCTGATCGATTTTTTTCACATCCTTTCCTTTCGCATTGATCAATTTAGCCTGAATCCCTGCGGCATTCAGGCGTTCGGCTACTGTGATGCGCTCGGTAAGTTGTTCGTTCTGGCGGGTCAATTGGGTTACTTGTGATGTAGCTTGCTGCGCCCTTCTCGTCGCTTGCTCTTTTTCCACCCTTAACTGCTGATTTTCTGAGTTTAATGAATCAATCTGAATCACATAGCTACGCATTACTGAGCGCAATGTCACGATTTCCCGTGATAATTCATTGATGCGTTTTTCGTTGGTAATCTTCACCGTACGCAGTTCTTCTATCAGGCGCGATACCTTCATCTGTTCGGTTGTCAGTAATGCAAGAAGTGAATCATTGCCGATCCGCGCTATCTGCCCTTCGTAGGTGGTCGACAATTCAAATGCTTCGTCCATCAATGCTTCTTTTTCGAGCGCAAAAGCATCTGCCATATCCGACATCTGCTGTTCCTTTTGATAAACATAATAGGCAAAACCTCCGATTAGTATCACCAACACGATGATTGCCATGATGATCAGCGTCTTCTTTCTAATTTCTTTTTCGTCTGCATCCATAATTTCTACAAAGATAAAAAATAGAATTTGAGGACAAAGATAACGATTATTTATTACATAAACCAAATTTCATTTGAACAGGTATCCGTCATTGCGAGGAATGAAGCAGCAATCCAGCGTTATTTTTTTCCGGATTGCTTCGGCGCTACGCGCCTCGCAATGACGTACTTACTGTTGTTTTTTTGTCGAAATATTTATTTATTAGAACACAATAATTGAGAATTTTAATTATATTTCTTTTTCGATCCTGTACCTGTTGCGTCCGGGTGAATCGCGTGAAATCAATTCGCCGAGAAATCCGGTTAAGAACATTTGTGTTCCTAATATCATGGAAGTCAGTGAAATATAAAAGTAGGGTGAATTGGTTACCAATGGGCGTAAATTGCCCGAATAAATAGAAATCAATTTCATTGTAAGTACAATAACAATGGCGATAAAGCCAATGACAAACATTATGCTACCCCAAAAGCCGAAAAAATGCATCGGTTTTTTTCCGAATTTTGAAGTAAACCAGAGGGTAATCAGGTCAAGGTATCCGTTCACAAAACGATTCAACCCGAATTTTGACGTGCCATACTTGCGTGCCTGATGTTGAACGACTTTCTCCCCAATTTTATTGAATCCTGCAATCTTTACCATATATGGTATATGGCGGTGCATATCGCTGTAAATCTCAAGGCTTTTAGCGACATCGTTCCGGTATGACTTCAGCCCGCAGTTGAAATCATGCAATTTTACACCGGAAAACCGACGGGCTGTAGCATTAAAGAGTTTGGTCGGAAGTGTTTTGGATAGCGGATCGTAGCGTTTCTTTTTCCAGCCCGAAACCATATCGTAACCATCATCGGTAATCATCCGGTACAGTTCGGGTATTTCGTCGGGACTGTCCTGCATGTCCGCATCCATTGTGATGATCACATCGCCTTGCGCGCGTTGAAATCCACAATGCAACGCCGGAGATTTACCGTAATTACGGCAAAACTTAATGCCTTTGACCGCAGGAGATTTTTTTGCTATTTTTTCAATCACTTCCCACGATTTATCTGTGCTCCCGTCGTTAATAAAAATTACTTCAAACGAGTAGTTATTTTCGTGCATCACACGTTCAATCCATTGATACAGTTCAGGTAACGACTCTTCTTCGTTGTACAGAGGAATAATAACCGAAATATCCATTTGCCTTTTTTTGTCCACAAAGATAAAAAAAGTATACAAAATATATGATACGGAAAATTATTTTTTACTAATTTTACGCCGGAATTTAAAATTACTAACTTAATAAAACAGATTTATGAAAAAAACAGCATTATTGACACTTGTATGTATGGTATTGATTTCAGCCTGTTCTTCCTCTTCTTCTACCGAGTTAATCAATCAATTGACCGCTCAGGAAAAAAAGGATGGCTGGATTCTCTTATTTGATGGAAAAACTTTCGACGGATGGCGTCCCTGTAATGGCACAGAGGTACCCTCCACTTGGGTAATTGAAGATGGAGTGATGAGGGTTGTCACCAGAGCAGAAAAGCCTACACCGCCACAAGTAGAGGGAGAGCGTCCCCGCGGTGCGCCCGCCGTCGATATTTTGTATGGCGCTAAAAAATTCAAAAATTTTGAATTATCTGTTGATTGGAAAGTTGGAAAAGGCGGAAACTCAGGCGTTTTCTATTATGTTGTCGAGATACCCAACCGGCCTATCTATACCGCCGGCATTGAAGTGCAGATATTAGACAACTGGAATGCAGGCGACAACAAGCTGACCAACCATCTTGCAGGCTCACTTTACGATATTCTTCCTGCATTGCCACAAAATGCGAAACCGCATACCGAATGGAATACGCTTGTAATCAAGATTAAAGATGGCGTAGCAACCCACACACAAAACGGTGTAGTGGTGTGCGAATACACAATCTGGACTCCCGAATGGTATGACAATGTAAGTAAAAGTAAATTCAAAGATTGGCCGACTTTCGAAGCGCCCAATCCTGCAAAAGAAGGCTATATCGGTTTGCAAGACCATAATGACTACGGATGCGAGTTCAGGAATATTAAGATTCGGGAATTATAGCCTACATTCAGGTAAGTCCTGTTTCAAATTTTCTTTTTTTACCAAAGTCAATCAATAACCCCGATATGACAGACGGAGTTGTATGTCTGTGACTTGTGCGCAATAATGTAGAGACGTGGCACGCCACGTCTCTACTTCCTTTTTTTGGAGATGCATCACAATAAAAAAATAAGCCGGCAGTTATTGAAAAAAAAGTATTACATTTGTACAATTATTCATTATAAAAAATAAAAAATTATGGGATTTATTAAAGCAATTACAGGCGCTATCGGCGGCACATTTGCCGATCAGTGGAAAGATTTTTTGATGCCAAGACCGGGCGTACCGGGCACGGCAGCGATTTTTGAGGCAGTGCCACAAGGACAAAACGAAGGCCGCGGCTCAAACACAAAAGGTTCGAAAAACATTATTACCAACGGCAGCAAAATAATTGTGCCGGAAGGAACGGCGCTCATCACCATGCAGGATGGCGCAATCACAGGTTTCGTTGCCGAGCCGGGAGGATTTGAATACCGGTCGGACGACCCCAACTCAAGGTCTTTCTTTTCCGGCGACGGCATTTTGGCGTCCACGTTGGGAACTTCATGGGAAAGGTTTAAATATGGCGGACAACCCGCTGCACAACAGTTAGCGTTTTACGTCAACTTAAAGGAAATTCCAAACAACAGATTTGGAACGCAATCGGAAATTTACTGGGACGACGCTTACTTAGGCGCACAGGTCGGAGCCGTTACAAGAGGTACCTATACGATGAAGATCAACGACCCGATACTGTTTGTGAAAAATTTTGTGCCTGTCAAGTATCTGCAACCCGATGCGCCCGTATTCGATTTTGCCGATATGGACAACGATGCGGGAGCGCAACTGTTTAATGAAGTGGTAGGTAGCCTGTCGGCAGCATTTTCAAATTACACAAACGATCCAAGCAAAGGCAATCGTATTTCCAAAATACAGGGTGATCAGATTGGTTTTGCTCAGTCATTGACTCATGCCGTAGAAGAAGGTTATCAATGGAAAAGCGACCGTGGGTTGGAAATTGTAAAAGTGGCCATCGTAGCTATCGAATACGACGAAGACACGAAGACATTGTTAAGCGACGTTAAAAAAGCAGACGCTCTATCAGGCGCACGCGGAAGTTCATTTATGCAGCAATCGGTTGCCCGCGGTATGCAGGCAGCAGGCGAAAACCCCGCCGGCGGAGCAATGGGTATGGCATTTATGGGAATGGGAATGGGCGCAGCAGGCAATATGATGGGCGCTATGCCACAGCAAGGTCAAACACCTCAGTCGCAGTTTATTCAAGGACAGGCCATGCCACAGCAACAACAATATCAGCAGCAGCCATATCAGCAACAACCGTATCAGCAGCAACAGTACCAACAACCGCCTCAACAGCAACAGGCGCCGCCACCTCCGCCTCAGCAACCGATGTATTATGCCATGGTTGGTGGTGTACAGCAGGGACCTTTTGCCGTAGCGCAATTGCAACAGATGGTACAACCCGACACAATGGTTTGGTGCGCAGGAATGCCCGGATGGGCAGCAGCAGGTTCAGTACCTTCGTTGGCTGTGCTCTTTGGCGCAGTTCCGCCTCCGCCGCCTCCGCCGATGATGTAAATAGTAAATACTATGGAAGAATACAACCAGACGAATTGGACAACAGGTGAACCTGGTTTGTTTCAATCGGACACTCAACCAATGGACGGGCCTACCATTGTACAAACAGACGCAGGCGCCAAAGACGGGCAAAACAAATGTCCCAAGTGCGGAGCGACCGATATCTCGCTCAATATAAATAACGGGCTTTTGAGATGTAATTTTTGCCGGCACGAATTTGAGCCGGAAAAGGTGAAAGGGTTAGAAACCGACATAAGCAAACTGTCAGGCACAGTTATCGGGTCAGGCGCTCAGGATATTATCGCCGGAACGGATGAGGTTTTGACATTTAAATGCAGCAGTTGCGCCGCAGAAGTGGTCATTGACACCGCCGAAGCAACACAGGCAAGATGCCACTGGTGTCGTAATACCTTATCTATCAATCAACAAATACCGAATGGCGCTGTTCCCGATGTCGTACTGCCTTTTAAGGTGAAAAAAGACGAAGCAAAAGCAAGTATCGGAAAATTTGTAGGCAAGCGACAGTTTTTTGCGCACCCGCAATTCAAAAAAGAATTTTCTACCGAGAACGTGATGGGCGTTTATTTACCCTATATGGTAGTAGATGTGAATGCACACGCAGCCCTGAGCGGACAAGGCGAACACGAAGTCAGACGGTATACCCGCGGCGAAGGGAAAAATAAGGTGACACTCTATGACGCTGATTTATTTAATGTTGAAAGAGAATTTGATTTAGTTGTAGAAGGATTAACCGTTGAATCGAGCGCCGATAAACGGGAAAACCGGGGAAGCAATAAAACAAATAATATCATCAACTCGATTATGCCTTTCGATACAGAAAATGGTGTCAAATGGAATGCAAATTATCTAAAGGGCTATACATCAGAGAAAAGAGATACCAATGTCGAGCAGTTGAAAGGATTAGTAAGCAAACAGGCAAAAGACATAGCGCGCTTCAAAGCGAATGATACATTGAAACATTACGACAGGGGCGTTCAATGGACCGGCGAAAACCTTGAAGTGAAAGGTGAACAATGGAAAGCAGCCTATTTGCCTGTGTGGTTGTATAGTTATCATCAAAAAGCAAAAAACATGCTGCATTATGTAGCAGTCAATGCCCGCACTAAAGAAACGATGGGAAGCGTACCGATACATTTTCCCAAACTGCTGGGCGTTTCTGCCATTGTAGAGGTAATCGGTTTTCTACTTTTTATGTTACATCTTCCTTTTTTGTACATTGATGATACTGACTGGGGTTGGCTTTTCCTGACCGCAGGCTTTATATATTATGGTATTATCTATTCAAGATACCGGAATCAGGGCGCACGTCATCACCACGAAAAGGAAACAAAATCATCTACTGACAACATGCGACAGCAGGATGTTTTTGTTACAAAACGCACAGCGCTTCGAAATGCAAAAATGCAGGGAGCCAATAATACATCTGTCAGAGGAAGCATATTTTAATTGAGAATTGACACATCCTCCTGCCCCCTTCAAAGGGGGATAGAAATTTTGTATATGTCATTGCGAACAATGTTAGGGCGAATGTCATTCGCCCTAACATATTCGATAGAATTTTGCATGTATCATTGCCGGCCGTATGGGTACCTTTATTCGCGCAAGTCTGTCAAAAAATCATCTTCACACTGAACAACGACTCGCGCGACGTAACAAACAAAACGTTGTGGTCCGGCCCGCCGAACCGGAGACTTGTGGGGCGTTCTGGCAGTTTGATATTTCCTCTAGGAGCGCCGGTTTTGTCGAAAACATAGATCCTGCCAACACCCAAGTACAGATTCCCTTCTTTATCGACTGCCGAGCCAAATTCGCCCATCTCTACAAAATAACGGAGATTGGACAATTTACCGTCATCGCCCACATCCATCTTGACGG
>Ga0082212_10005444_pt1 | contig 17358 bp, 10 predicted proteins | sample TergutNt197P3_FD_71548 | JGI IMG/M metagenome (GOLD analysis project Ga0082212, IMG submission 71548) | Neocapritermes taracua P3 segment gut microbial communities from Petit-Saut dam, French Guiana - Nt197 P3 | ecosystem: Host-associated > Arthropoda: Insects > Digestive system > Gut ... | reverse complement strand
CTTATATATTGCCCGAAGACTATGGATTACGCACCGAAAACCGTTGGGTCAGGATAACGGATCAGGATGGCGCCGGGTTAATGTTTTCCGGCAGTCAATGGTTTAACTTCAATGCCTATCCCTTTACGACCGAAAACCTGACCAAAGCGGCTTACCCCTATCAGCTGCAGGAATCGGAAGAGGGCATCACCTTCAATTTCGATTACGCCACAAGCGGCGTCGGATGTACCGCCCTGTCGGTTTTCAATCAATACAGGGTTTTTCCGCAACAATTTAATTTTAAGACAATTATAAGACTAATAAAAGAATAAACATATTAATAAATCAAGTATTATGCAACTATTGGATTGGATTGTAGTCGGGCTTTTTGCCTGTGTATTGATTGGGATTATCATTTGGGTTTTCAGACAGAAACAGACGAGTTCGGGCGATTATTTTTTGGCCGGCCGCGACGCTACCTGGATAGCTATCGGCGCGTCTCTTTTTGCATCGAACATCGGTTCGGAGCATTTAATCGGGCTGGCCGGCGCCGGCGCTTCGAGCGGTATGGCTATGGCGCACTGGGAAATACAGGGATGGATGATTTTGATTCTCGGTTGGGTGTTTGTGCCGTTCTATTCGCGCAGTATGGTTCTTACTATGCCTGAGTTTCTCGAACGACGCTACAACAAGGAGTCGCGGACGATATTGTCCGTCATTTCGTTGGTAAGTTATGTGCTTACCAAAGTGGCTGTTACGGTATATGCCGGCGGGTTGGTATTTAAGGAAGTGTTTGGCATCGACACCATTTGGGGGATTGACTTTTTCTGGATTGCCGCCATCGGGTTGGTGTTGCTTACCGCCATCTATACAGTCATTGGCGGGATGAAATCGGTTTTATATACTTCCGTACTTCAGGCGCCGATATTGTTGTTAGGCTCAATCATCATCCTTGTTCTTGGTTTAAAAGCCGTCGGTGGATGGAATGAGGTGCTGGAAGCCTGTAAAGCAGTGAAAGTAAATGCGTATGGCGACAGTATGGTAAATCTGATACGCAGTAACCGTGACGCCGATTTTCCCTGGTTGGGCGTACTGATAGGATCGTCAATTATCGGTTTCTGGTACTGGTGTACCGACCAGTTTATCGTACAACGGGTATTGTCGGGTAAGAACGAAACACAGGCACGGCGCGGCGCCATATTCGGGGCATATCTGAAGTTGACGCCTGTATTCTTTTTCCTTATTCCGGGTATGATTGCATACGCCTTGCATGTGAAAGGAGGTAGTTTTTTACCTTTAATGGCAGATGGAAGTCCCAATGCCGACGCCGCTTTCCCGACGTTAGTGGCCAAACTGTTGCCGGCGGGATTAAAAGGATTGGTGGTATGTGGTATCTTGGCAGCCTTGATGAGTTCGTTAGCTTCCCTGTTTAATTCATCGTCGATGTTGTTTACGATTGACTTTTACAAAAAATACAAACCGCAGGCAAGCGAAAAAACCTTGTTATATGTAGGACGCACGGCTACTGTAGTGGTTGTGATACTGGGTATTCTTTGGATTCCGATCATGAAGAGTGTAGGCTCTGTTTTGTATCAGTATTTGCAGGATGTGCAATCGGTGTTGGCTCCGGGTATTGCCGCCGCTTTTCTGCTGGGTATATGCTCGAAAAAGGCTACCCCGAAAGGAGGCCAATGGGGTTTAATTGCCGGCTTTGTTATCGGCATTACCCGTCTGGGAGCGAAGGTATTTTATTCATCGGTGGCAAGTGTGGGCGACAGCTGGTTTAAATATTTATTCTATGATGTAAACTGGCTGTTCTTCTGCGGAGGCATGTTGATTGTCTGTATATTAGTGGTTATATTGGTAAGTATGTTTACGAAAGCAGCGCCTGCCGCACAAATAGAGGGATTGACTTTCGGCTCGACCACGCCGGAACAAAAAGCCGCCACCCGCGCAAGCTGGGATCGTTGGGATGTGATACATACCTGTATTATTTTGGGGTTTACGGTGTTGTTTTATATTTATTTCTGGTAGACGTAAACAGGACATTCTCTAAAGCACGCAGATGACGCGGATGGGATGGATGTTCGCAGATAATATTATTCAAAATTACAAGTAAATGAAGCCAATTTTTTTATGGTTTATGATAGTTGTCAGCGCTTGCACTTTCAGGTATATGCAAGCACAAAATCAACAGAATTTCGTCAAAGCAGCCAACGAAGTCACGTATAAATTAGCAGATTTTCCGCTTTATATTGACCCTGTCTATAACGGTTCATCCGATCCGGTACTTTGTTATAACGAGGAGCGCGGCGCCTGGCTGATGTATTATACAAGCCGTCGCGTAAACCGGACAGATCTGTCGGGGATAAGACGGATTCACGGCAGTCCGATCGGTATTGCCGAATCCAAAGACGGAGGTGCGACCTGGAACTATATAGGAGATTGTAATATTGATTATAAACCCGATCCCGAACCTACCTACTGGGCGCCGGATGTTATAGCGCATGAAGGATTGTATCACATGTATCTCTCGTATGTGCCGGGTGTTTTCGATACGTGGGAACACCCTCGCGATATTGTTCATCTGACAAGCAAGGATGGTATCAACTGGGAGACACAGTCGGTGTTAAACCTGGCGAATTACCGGAAAGTAATTGATGCGGGGATTATCCGGCTGAACGACGGAACCTGGCGGATGTGGTACAAACACGAAGGTGCAGACAATGAGATTTGGTATGCCGACAGCAAGGACTTGTACAACTGGACGGATAAAGGCGAAGTGCCATTAGACGGATTGCATGGCGAAGGCCCCAAGCCGATCCGGTTGCATGATAAATATTATCTGATTATTGATGAATGGAAAGGGCTTTCCGTGTGGAGTTCGGACGATGCCACCCATTGGAAAAAGCAGGACGAATACCTGATTGCCGGCATCCCATTGGAAACGGTTAATGATCCGGCAAGACAGGTGGCTTCAAACAGCAGAATCAGGTATGTGGATGGAAGTCGCGGCAATCACGCCGATATAGTAGTTGTGGGGGATCATGCGTACCTGTTTTACTTTGCCAATATCCCGTCAAACATGGGCCAACAGGGGTTGGCAATCTATGTACAGGAATTGATATACAATCACGACGGCACAATTTCATGCAATACGAATGCAAACTGTTATATCAATTTAAATGCAGGCAGAGATAATTAATCTTTTAAAAATATAAATAGATGAAAAACAGATTTTTATTTATAGTCGCTTTGACGATGCTTATATTTTCCGCCAACAGTCAATCGAAAACCTATTTTGTTTCGCCGGATGGCAATGATCAGGCGTCCGGACTTTCGATAAAAGACGCATGGAAATCCTTGGAACGGGTTAATCAAACTGTATTTCAACCTGGCGATAAGATTCTTTTCAAGGCAGGAAGCGTTTGGTATGGGCAGTTGAAGTTGCAGGGTTCCGGCGCTCCGGGAAAACCTGTCACCATGACAGGATATGGAGGTAAGGAACGGCCTGTCATCAACCTCGGAAAATCGGAAGGCGCCGGCATCAGGTTAGAGAATCAATCGTGTTGGGTAATAGATAATATGGAGGTTACCAGCGGCGAACAGCATGAGTTGGGTATAGGTCGTCAAGGCATCGCCGTAATTGTGCGAGGAGAAAACATGCATGTAGAAGATATTGTGATACGCAATTGTTATGTACACGATATCTGGGGACAATTGGGCGGAAACGGCGAATTTCTCAATTACAGCAGCAGCGCTATTTTAGTGCAAATACAAAATGTCAGAGGCAGTGGAGGAGGATCCCCTGCTACCCTGAATGAAGTATTAATTGAAAATAACCGCATTGAACGGGTTGATAAATGCGGTATTGTCGTTCGTGGATGCAGAAACAACATGAACGTCAGGCATAACTACATTGAAGGGCTGGGTGGGGACGGCATCTTCTGCGCCGGAATGTACAGAGGTGTGATTGAATATAATGAAGTAAGACGCACGTGTTTGCGAACCGGCTACCAGGATTTGAGAGGAGGCGAAACATGGTGGCCGCATACGGCGGCAATCTGGATTCAGAATGCAGAAGAATCTGTGATGCAGTTCAATGAAGTTTACGACACAGGACGTCAACCCGGCAATGGCGACGGATTCGCCTACGATTTCGATTTCAATTGCGTACGTTGTATTGCCCAATATAATTACAGTAAGAACAACGCCGGCTTTATGTTGATAATGAACCGGACTTTCGAAAATGTTACCCGCTACAATATCAGCGAGAATGATCAAACCCATTTGATACAGATGCATGGCGCTGTGAATGAACGTAATATATTTTACAACAATGTATTTTACATTGATTACGGTACGGTTGACTTGGATTTTTTTCTTGGAGATGCAGGTACGGGCGATAAAAACAGCATTGGTGCAACCTTTATCAACAATATTTTCTATGCGTCAGGTCAAAGCCATTTCAGAACGGCTTATACCTCAGGTGAAGTTATCGGTCGCACATTTGATGAAGAAACAAAGGTGCCGACCGGTACGCCGGAATCATTCTTTTATAACAACTGTTATTTCGGCCCTTGGAAAAATGGAATTCCGGATGATCCCCAAAAATTAGTTGTCGATCCGATGTTTGTCAAACCGGGTTCCGGAGGCAATGGGCTTTCAACGCTGTACGGCTATATGCTCCGTGAAGGATCTCCCTGTATCAATACAGGCCTGTTTATCCCCATGAATGGTTTCCGCGATTTCTTCGGTAATCCGGTGGAAGACGGCAAACCGGATTTTGGCGCTTACGAACAAATCGGTTCGGGTGTATTTGCAGATGAAGCAGCTATACAGGAAATGACACGAATTGCAATGGCCAAATCGCGCTTAGCATATACAAAAAGAGATTTCCCTGCTGCATTGAAAATACCTGATGATGGGAAAATAGTGATAACACTCAGGACGCCACTTGAAAATTCAACAACCGGCACAATCACATGGAATGGCGCTAAACCGGCAAGTATTTTGCTTAATAAACTGCAACAACGTAATGGCTTTACAATTACTGTCAAAGCCGATAAAATTGCATTATTAAATACTCCGTTACAGGTAATGCTTCAGGATAGTGGATTGAAGGAAGAGTGGAATATCCCATTTATGGAAAATCAGTAAGAAAAGTAAATAATTAATAAATCATTAAAAAACAGTCAAGTATGAAAAGAGTTATCGTATTATGTACAGTTGCGGTCTTTTGTGGTGTCCTTATGGTTGCGGCACAAACAAAGATGACCCTTAATGCCGATCAAGGCAATCAAGTGATTAGTAAACATATCTATGGCCATTTCTCCGAACATCTGGGACGGTGTATTTATGGCGGTTTTTGGGTTGGCGAAGGTTCGCCCATCCCCAATACACGCGGGATTCGTAACGATGTAGTCAAAGCGTTGAAAGATATCCAAATCCCGAACCTTCGCTGGCCGGGAGGCTGCTTTGCCGACGAATACCATTGGATGGACGGGATCGGTCCGCGCGACAAACGCCCCAAAATGGTGAATACCCACTGGGGTGGGGTAGTCGAGGACAACAGTTTCGGTACGCACGAGTTTTTGGATCTTTGCGAACAGTTGGAGTGCGAGCCGTATATTTGCGGCAATGTGGGAAGTGGTACCGTTGAGGAAATGTCGAAATGGGTGGAATATATCACCTTCGACGGCGAAAGCCCGATGGCCAACCTGCGGCGTCAAAATGGCCGCGACAAACCATGGAAAGTGCGTTTCTGGGGGGTAGGTAATGAAAACTGGGGATGCGGAGGCAATATGACAGCCGAGTTTTATACGGATCAATATAAGCGTTACGCCACCTATTGCCGCAACTATGGGGATAACCGCCTTTATAAAATCGCCGGAGGTCCCAATACGGACGATTATCACTGGACGGAAACCATGATGATGAATGCAGCCAGAAACATGCAGGGTCTTTCATTGCATTATTATACCGTACCCAAAGATTGGAGTAACAAAGGGTCGGCTACGCAGTTTGATGAGGCTGAATATTTTACCACCATCGAAAAGACGTACCGGATGGAAGAGTTGGTCAGCCGCCACGCCACGATTATGGACAGATACGATCCGCAAAAGCGCGTAGGGCTGGTACCCGACGAATGGGGAACATGGTACAATGTCGAACCGGGTACCAACCCCGGATTTCTGTATCAGCAGAACACATTGCGCGACGCCATCGTAGCCGGCATCAACCTGAATATCTTCAATCAACACTGCGACCGTGTGAAAATTGCCAACATTGCACAGACCATCAATGTATTGCAGGCCGTCATCCTGACAGAGGATGAGAAAATACTGCTGACTCCTACTTACTGGGCATTCTATCTGTATAAGGTACATCATGAAGCCACGCTGTTGCCTTTGGCATTTACAAGCCCCAAATATACGGTAAACGGACGACAGATTGACGCCGTCAGCGCCTCCGCTTCTTGCGATGCGTCCGGTAAGATTCATATCACATTGGTTAATGCCGACCCCAATAAGGCGCAGGATATCAACTGCGAACTACGGGGTATTACGACAAAAAACGTAACCGGACAGATCCTGACTTCCGCCAATCTCAACGACCACAATACGTTTACGCAAACCGAAAAAGTAAAAGTGACGGATTTTAAAGGCGCCAAACTGAGCAATGGAAATCTGATCATTCAGCTGCCTGCTAAATCTGTGGTAATGATTGAAATACAATAGATAGATAGATAGATAGATAGATAGATAGATAGATGATTTTTTTTAAAATAATATTTAATTAATTTTTTTTATTTACAAAATAATTTTTATCTTTGACGCAAGTATCCAATTTTTTTTGTAGCCTAACTTAATTATTTACCTCATAAAACAAGAAATTATGAATGAAAAAAAACTTTTTTTTAGCATGATAGCGGTAGCTTTAGTCGCCGCTATAAGTGTTGGATTTATCTCTTGCAATAATGACGATGACAAAGTGGAACCGGATTATTCAAGATTATTATTGGGAAAATGGGAAAACAGCCTTATTGACTCAGAGGGTCATTTGGTAACCCAAAGTATGTTTGAATTTAAATATAATGACACATACAATTATAAAAATCTAAACGAAAGTTTTGAAGGAGATTACAGGATTACTGAAAATAAAAAAAAGGAGTATTTATATATATGGGATTCGTATCTGAAAGTTGACAGCCTGATTCGATATTATGAGATAGCTGATCAAATAAGGTGGGAGTGGGAGATAGTTGATGGTAATATTGTATATACTGATAGTACTTTTATGTTTGGCGACTATTGGATTGACTACTACGATTCAGGTAGTTTTACGTATTCATATACTTATGATTCTACGGTAATCGTACATGATACTACTATCTATAAGGATGCCATTTTTTTTAAAATACTTGCATCAGGCAGTAATGATTTTGATCAATTGGAGGCGTGGTATATTCAATCTGGAAATAACTTTCCATCGTTAGGCCTCTACTTTTATTCCTCTAAAGACTTTTTGGAACCAAAACCTAAATGGTTTATACAATATCCTTAATAATCGAAAAAAATCAAAAGCTTTAGTCATTGAAAATAAACTATAAAGCATGAAGCCTAAAATATACATCATTATTCTATTTATTGTGCTGACATACATGCTATCAGGCTGTATATCTGCATTTGAACCTCCTGAAGGAATGAAGTACAGGGAAAAAATGCTTGTTGTGGAATGTGCTATTTTAGAGGAAGGCACCAGAATATCATTAAGCAGAACCGTTAAGCCTGATGAAGAGTTTTCTCAAAATTATTTATTTGAAGATGTAAATAATGCCGCAATCCAAATAATTGACGAAAACCTTAACATTATTGCGGTGGCCGAACAATACGAATGGGGTAATTACATTGTAAACGAACGTTTTTCGTTTGTTCCGGGCATGAGGTATGCGTTGGATATTAAGGTTGCCGGCAAACATTATCAATCCGATTTTGTCGAACCTGTTGCTACGCCTGCAATTGACGAAGTAAATTGGAAATTAAATGCTGACAACAGCATAGATATTTCAGTTTCAACACACAGTCAGGATAACGAGACGCTTTATTGTCTTTGGGCATTTGAAGAAAACTGGGAAATCAGATCCCGGTATTCTGCCCCTTTAAGATATGATCCTATGACCGATGCACTAATTCTACAGAGTATTACCGGCGATAACAGATACTATTGCTGGGGCAAAGCTTATTCACAGTCGTTTTTACTATCTTCTACTGAAAAATTCACGGATGCCATCATAAAAGATTACAAGATTCATACATTGCATCCGGGAAATAACCGGTTTTCTTATTTATACAGTATTACGGTCAGTCAATACAGCCTGAACAAAGAAGCTTCTACCTATTTTAACAATTTACAAAGAAATATAGATGAAAGTGGTACGCTCTTTGCACCGCAACCTTCCGAAGTACGCGGAAATATTCGAAATGTGTTAATTCCCGATGAACCTGTAATCGGATATATTTATGCCTCCAAAGTAGCCAAGTCCCGTTTGTTTATCAATATGGCCGAGCATGGGTTGGATAGATTTGAAGAAAGCTTCGTTTGTGCCGAAACAGATGATTTTAAGGATCCAAAAAGTGCCTATAATATGGGATATAGAATATATAGAGTTGATAATGGGAAATATTACTATGCATATCATCGATGTGTTGACTGTACGGAACGTCAGTTTGGCACAAAAATAAAACCCGATTTTTGGCCGAATGATCACTGGTAGAAAGTAGATAATGTTTTAATATTTATTGAAAAATGAAAGAGAGGCTAATTATTATAATGTTTTTTTTGAGTCCGGCGATAATTTTGGCGCAGGAAAACAGGTTTGCCGGAATACCTTCCGACGATGTTATTCGTGACTATATGACAGATGCCAAAGAATATGCTGCGCTTTTTTTAGGGAAAGTAGAAATTCCTTACGACAAGCGATTCACAAATCATCCATACTTCGAAACAAATATGTTTCAGTCCGGCACATTAGGTTATAACCACGTGGTTTATAAGGATGTGATGATGCGTTTTGATTTATTCAGGAATGAACTGACTGTTTTTTCGTCCGACAAACCGTATTACATAGTGCTGAATAATGAAAAATTCGACTTTGCCATCCTGAACGGTTCAACCATTTTGCTTTTAGATAACAAAAAAGAATCAAGCAAACAATTTCTTGTATTGCTTCAAAACGGTAAATATCCTGTTTTAAAAAAATTCATTATGGATGTGTCAGATGAAATTTCGGGCATGCAGGTTATTAATTATTTTCGCATTAAAAGTCAGTATGTAATCTATAAAGATGGTATTCCTTATTCGGTAAAGAATAAAAATTCAATTCTGAAACTGTTTCCCGACAAACGTAAGGAATTAGATGCGTTTGCCAAACAGCACAAATTAGATTTCAAGAGACAGATTGATCAGTCCATTATTGCATTAGTTAATCATTACGAAAATCTAACCAATCAATGAAACAGTACATTATAAGCTATTTCTTTATATTCTTTCTGACAACCGGCGTTATTTGTCAGGCACAGGAAGATAAAGCAGCCTCCAAAGTATCGCCGGATTTTGTCGAGCAACCTGCTCATGAAGTATTCCGCAGTATTGCCTGGCAAACCGGATATGTAGTTTATTACAATCCTTCGGAAACAGACTCGTTGCTACTTACCGTCCAATGCACGGACTGCACACCAGAAACTGCTTTGAAGCAAGCCTTTGAAGGAACGCCTTTTCATGTTTCCGTTTTTGAAGATAAATATATTTTTATACTCAAAGACAAACAGTTAAATACATTGCTACCGGAAGATTATTTTGCTGTCAGGGTTCGCCGAAGAGAATCTTTGGCAGGACTGACGGTCAATCCATTAGAACAGAAAGCCACCTCCGAAAACAAAGTATATACCATAGGCGACGAGAAAATGCAAAATATTCCCGACCGCGTAAGGTTGACCGGTGTGATGACCGATTTTAAGACCGGCGAACCGGTAGTTGGGGCTACCATTTTTATGGAAAACACTACGATCGGAGCAACTACCGATGCTTTCGGATTCTATTCGCTGCAACTGCCTGCCGGGCGACAAAAACTGCTGATTCGTGGCGTAGGACTGAAAGAAACACAACGCCAGGTGATGCTTTTCGGGGATGGTAAATTGGATATCGAACTCGAAGAACAGGTCTTTTCGCTGCAGGAAGTTGTCGTATCGGCCGAGCGGATTGCCGGTATTCAAAGTACCACCATAGGCATGGAACGGCTTAAAGTCAAAGATATCAAAAACATACCGACTATCTTTGGTGAAACAGATGTGATCCGCGTCGTAATGATGCTTCCCGGCGTAAAAGCAGTCGGCGAAGCATCGAGCGGTTTCAATGTGCGGGGAGGCTCTACCGACCAGAACCTGATCCTGTTCAACAACGGAACCATTTATAACCCGACACACCTGTTTGGATTTTTCTCTGTCTTCAATCCCGACCTGATCAAAGACATGGAACTGTATAAAAGCAGCATCCCCACAAAATTTGGCGGACGTATATCGTCGGTATTGGATATCAACGGACGCGAAGGCAATAAAAAGGAATTTAACGGCTCTGTCAATCTCGGCTTGTTAACAAGCCGGATAACACTCGAAGGGCCGATTGGAAAAAAGACTTCATTTATTCTGGGCGGGCGTACCACCTATTCCGACTGGATGCTTGGTTTTGTGCCGGATGATAGCGGATATAAAGATGGAAAAGCCGGTTTTTATGACCTGAATATGATTGTGGATCATAAATTTTCGGACAGGGATAATCTTTATCTCAGCGGATATTATAGCCATGACCGATTTCAGTTCACTGCCGACGACCGTTACGGTTACACCAATATCAATGCATCGGCCAAGTGGCGGCACCTGTTCAGCAACCGGCTGGCAAGTACGTTTGTATTTGGCTACGATCATTATGACTACAGTATGTCCCTGTTGGATAATCCATATACAGCCTATACGCTTAAATTCGGTATTGATCAGGAATTTGCAAAATTCGACTTCACGGCATATACGAACGAGAAACATACCATTGACTTTGGCGTCGGGAGCATACACTACCAACTGAATCCGGGTAAGTATTTACCTTACTCCACCGAGTCGTTAGTCAATCCCGATATTATGCAACCGGAGCAGGCGCTCGAATCATCCGCCTACCTTTCAGACCGTTGGGATATCACACCTGCTTTTTCACTCAATGCCGGAATTAGATACAGTATATTTAATGCCATAGGGGCCAGAACCTACAATATCTACGATCCGGCTTTCCTGCCGCAAGAAAATACGATATTGGAAACAATAAATGCCAAAGAAGGCAGTTTTTTTAAGACCTATCAATATCCTGAACTGCGTTTTTCAACACGTTTGATTCTCAACAGCGACCTTTCGGTCAAAGCAGGTGTGAATACCTTAAGCCAGTATATTCATAAACTGTCGAATACCACCATTATGTCGCCGACCGATACCTGGAAATTGAGCGACGCCAATATCAAACCGCAAAAAGGAATGCAGGCAGCAGCAGGTATATATAAGAATTTCAACAACAATGTGATCGAAACATCTTTAGAGGTTTATTATAAAACGATGAAAGATTACTTAGACTACCGGAGCGGCGCTCTGTTAAGCATGAACCATCATATCGAAACCGATGTGATCAATACGGAGGGTCGGGCGTACGGGGTAGAATTAATGCTGAAGAAGACGCTGGGTAAACTGAATGGATGGGTAAGCTATGCGTATTCGAGAACTGAACTCCGGCAGCACGATTCGCGAGTGACGGAACCTGTCAATTACGGCAATTGGTATCCTGCAAGCTACGACAAACCGCATGATGTGAAATTGGCCGGAAACTATAAATTCACCCAACGCTACAGCGTTTCGCTGAATTGCGAGTACAGTACCGGTCGCCCGATCACACTGCCGGAAGCCAAATACAAATATGCCGGCGGGCAATATATTTTCTATTCCGAACGGAATCAATACCGCATACCCGACTTTTTCCGTATGGACTTTTCAGTCAATATCGAACCGAGCCATCATCTTACATTGCTGACCCATAGCAGTATCACCTTCGGGGTTTACAACCTGACCGGACGCAAAAATGCCTACTCGGTCTACTATACCGCTAAAAACGGCATCGTATCCGGTTATCAAATGGCTATTTTCGGCGCTCCAATTCCATATATTACCTATAATATTAAATTTTAACCATGATTAGAAAGATTTGTATAATATGTTTGGTATGTAGTGTTGGACTATTGTCATTATTTGCACAGACCACTGAACGGGTTTATTTGCAGACCGACAAACAACTGTATATGTCGGGTGAACTGCTCTGGTTGAAAATGTATACGACGGACGCATCAGGCAAATTAATGTCGTTGAGCAAAATAGGATATGTCGAACTCGTCCGGGACTCCATACCTGAAGTACAGATTAAGGTGGATATTCCGGATGGCGTCGGCACCGGTTGGATGGAACTGCCTGCCATGCTCCCCACAGGTTATTACCGGATAATAGCCTATACGCGTTATATGCGTAACGAAAGTGAAAATGTGTTTTTTGAAAAGACAATCGCCATTATCAATCCTTTCCATCAAAACGAAATACTGTACTCAGATGAGACAAATACGCCTTTCCTGTTCCAACCGCTCGAAAAAGATAATCCGTCCATAGCGCTTTCAGTCAATAAAACATCCTATACAAAAAGAGAGAAAGGTACAATCAGCATCAAAAATTTGCCGGCCGATAATATTTCGATAGGAGTGTCTATTGCCGGAATAGATCCGGCGTTAACTGTCAATCCGGCAATCGGTGGGTGGAAAGAACAAAATGCAACAAATAAAACGCCTATCGTTGACAGACGGTATCTTCCTGAATACGAAGGAGCAATTATTGACGGCGTAATGGTAGATTTAGCCACAGGAAATCCTGTTGCTGATCCGCTGGCGATCCCGATGCTGTCTTTTCCGGGGAAAGAGATTCAATTGTTTGCCGGACAACCTTTTACTGATGGCGCGATTGCTTTTTATACACAATGTACAACCGGCAAACAGGAGCTTACGACTACGGCGATCGTTTCGTCAGATAAAAAATACCGGATAGATATGTTATCACCTTATGCCTTGCATACACCTGTGGATGTGCCACTTCTCAAACCTGACAGCGCCTGGCTTAATTACTTGCAGCTACGCAATCTGTCCGTGCAGGTAACACATGCCTATCTATCCGATTCACTCAGTATAATCAGGGAGATGCCTTCCTGTACCGATTTTTTCCCACAAACGCGGTATATATTAGATGATTATACCCGCTTTCCGAATATGGAAGAAGTTTTTATCGAATTTATATCTGCTGCCGGAATACGCCGGACAGGCGAAGGGCGGAGGTTTTCAATGTTGAATGATAAAACAGGTCTTTACAGCACCAATATTCTGGTATTGCTTGATAATATCCCTGTAGTCAACCATGAATTGATGACAACGTATAATCCGCTGTTAGTAAAAACGATAGATATGCATTTCGGACAGTATGTTTTTGGAGGCCATGCTTTCGACGGGATCATTGCGTTCTATACTTACAAAAATGATTATCCCGGAATAACCTTTGGCGAAAGTACTCAGATATTTGATTATGAAGGCACTCAGCCTTACCGGTATTTTTATTCCCCCAACTATGAAGCAACAGGTGTTGATTCCCCTATGCCCGATTTCCGCCACACGCTTCTTTGGGAGCCGCTTATTCAAAGCGCCGGACAAACAGAATTAACCATTCCTTTTACCACTTCCGATATGCCTGGAAGCTATGTGATAACAATCGAAGGAATCGGCGAAAATGGCACAATTATTCAAGCAAAACAGACTTTCGATGTCGAAATACCCAATGAAATATTATATAAAGCAAGTCCCGTCAGGGAAACGGTTGCTTTCATCCCACCTGAAACCGGCATGACGGATACAACAAGCAATAAAGCGGCAACACCGGTTATAGACATACCTGATACCAAACCGGTTGTTGCCGCCCCTGTTCACGAAGCTGTTTCCGATACGGTTGTTGCCACCCCTGTTACAATTTCTGTACCCGATACGGTTACGGCTACCCCTGTTCCCAGACAGGAACCTGTCGCAGTCCCAACGACAATAACACCTGTAATGGCCGTTTCGTCTCAAACAGTAACAACATCTACGGATAATAATGTGCTGGCAAAGGTCAAAGTAGAGGCGGGTCAACGTTTAACATTAATTGCAGAGAAGTATTATGGTCATAAAATTTTCTGGGTGTATATCTATGAATACAATAAAGCCAAAATAGGTTCAAATCCAAACCGGATATTACCCGGCATGGAACTTCTTATACCGGCCAAAGCATTGTATGATATTGATGCAAACAGCGCCGATTCCATCGAAAAAGCAACCTCATTACAGCGTAATTTAGTGGAGGGAACGAATAATAAATAAACGAATTGTAACATTTCCGGGTTTTTTGCGTCTATGATGTAAGAAACGGTTTTATCTATGAGACATCTTATAAATAGTGTTGCAGTCATTTTCTTGTTGGCAACTACTTCATTACAGGCACAAAACACCGCCGACAGCTATAACAGTCGATCCTATCATGCTACCAGAACAACACAAACTCCAACCATTGACGGCGTCTTAGACGATGATTGTTGGCAGGACGCCGGTGTTTGGTCGGAAAACTTCGTACAGCAACGTCCTAACGAAGGGCAGCCGGCAACCGAAGATACGCACGTCAAAATCCTGTACGACGACCATTATATCTATGTGGCATTTCAGTGTTTCGACTCCGAGCCTGCAAAAATCAACCGGTGGCTTGCGCCGAGAGACCAGATAAGCGGCGACCTCATAGGGATCATCTTCGACAGTTATAACGACCGGAGAACCGGATTCTCTTTCGGACTGACTGCCGGAGGGACGAAGGTCGACTTCCTTACTTTCAACAATATGAACGACGACTATACATGGAACGCCGTTTGGGACGGGAAAGTGTCGCACGACACAAAAGGATGGTATGCGGAGTTTCGTATTCCCCTGTCTCAGCTACGCTACTCCAACACAGAAGGCGAACAGGAATGGGGATTTACTGCCGTGCGATACATCGACAGAAAAGCCGAACAGTCTTTTGTACACCTGATAACGCAGCAAAATAGCGGATTCGTTTACGCGTTCAGCCGACTCGAAGGCATATCAGGCTTGCCGAAATCAGGGAGAGTAGAACTGATGCCTTATACGAATGTCAAGTATCAGCTTTCGCAAAAAGACGAAGACAATCCTTATTCCAAATCATCCGAATGGCGTTTCGGTGCGGGATTAGACGGCAAAGTAGGATTGACAAGCGACTTTACGCTCGACTTCAGTATCAACCCCGATTTCGGGCAGGTCGAAGCCGACCCTTCTACCATCAACCTGACCGCTTTCGAAACCTATTACCAGGAAAAACGACCGTTCTTTCTCGAAGGCAATAACATCTTCGGCAATATGGGCGAAGCGCTTTTCTATTCGCGACGTATCGGGTCGCGTACGCTATGGTATCCCGACGATCAGGAAGGACGATATATCTCCGAACCCAAGGAAACAACCATCATAAGCGCGCTCAAGGTTTCCGGCAAAAGCAAAAACGGGCTGGCTGTAGGACTGCTCAACAGCCTGACGGCCAAAGGCAACACAAAGATAAACGACTTCGGCCACGAATATTCCATGACAGCACAACCGTTTGCAAGTTACACGGTTGCGCGTCTGCAACAAGATTTTAAGAAAGGAAATACCATACTTGGTGCTTTGCTTACTTCTACCAACCGCGCCATTAATGAAGAGCATCTCAAAGGTTTTGTCCGAAATGCGTACACAGGAGCTGTCGATTTCGAACAATATTTCCTTCAGCGTAATTATTTTGTAAGAGGTATCGTTCAGTACAGCCGTGTCGAAGGCGATAAGGAAGCAATCACCAAACTCCAGGAATCGCCCGTACATTTTTATCAGAGAGAGGGCGTTACGCATCTTGGAGTGGATGACTCGCGTACAAACCTTACCGGAAACGCCGGACGGGTTATCTTAGGAAAAAGAGGACAAAACGCCAAGATAATCAGCGAACAACGTTTTTTCTGGGCAACGCCCGGATTCGACGTCAACGACCTCGGATACCTGCGAAAAGCCGACTACAAAATATTCAACGGATTTGCCGGATATTCGGAAACAAAGCCCAAAGGCATTTTCAACAGAACCTTTTTCGACATCTTTTATATGTATGAGACGGATTTTGGCAACAAACCGCTCTTTGGACGAATAGGAACAGAAGCAGAACTTGCTTTCAAAAATAATTACTTTGCCTATCTGTGCGCTTTCTATGATCCGAAACAAATTGAGTCATCGCTGCTGCGCGGCGGCCCTCCGGTCGACGTCAATCCACGATGGGGAACCGACCTTGTTATAAACACGGATGGCTCCAAACGCGTATCTGCCAATATCTACTATGGAACGCTGCTCGGCGATATCAGGTACGCACAATTTACCAACGCAACGATAAACTACCGTCCTATGCCCAATCTAAACCTTTCGGCAAGAGTGAATTACACCTATCTGAATATGCAACTCGAATACGTGGGCAAACCTGAAACCAACAACGACGACGGCAAACCGTTATACCTTATGGGTGCGCTCAAACAGGAAACCATAGGCCTTACCACAAGAATAGACTACATCATCACACCCGAATTGTCCATCCAATTCTATGGCAACCCATTTATATCGACCGGTAAATACACCAACTTCAAGCGCGCCACAAATACAATGGATAAAAAGTATGAGAATCGTTTTTACGGCATCCAGCCTGCAGAACTGACATATAATACTGAAGATAACGCTTTCGCAGTCAACGAAATACAAACAGGCCGCAGCTATTCGTTCGACAATCCCGACTTCAGCTTCCGCGAATTTCGCTTCAACCTTGTAGCCCGCTGGGAATACAAGCCCAACTCCATCCTTTATTTGGTATGGGCGCAAGACCGCTCCGGCAGAGCATCCGAATATATCCCATCCATCTCCCAAAACACCAAAGATTTATTCAACTACCACCCCGGCAACGTTTTGATGATCAAACTGAATTACTGGTTCTCAATATAAGTAGAGACGGATAATTATCCGTCTCTACCTTGTTCGGCGTAGCGTCCTCGCCATAGCCGTCAGGTTAAGGAATAAACACATTGAATATCATGGTAATATGTTTTAACGGTATTATAGTCGGACTAATAAAAGCGTTTAGGTCATAACAACAAACTCGTTGACCTTGGTAGATA
>Ga0082212_10005443_pt1 | contig 17362 bp, 11 predicted proteins | sample TergutNt197P3_FD_71548 | JGI IMG/M metagenome (GOLD analysis project Ga0082212, IMG submission 71548) | Neocapritermes taracua P3 segment gut microbial communities from Petit-Saut dam, French Guiana - Nt197 P3 | ecosystem: Host-associated > Arthropoda: Insects > Digestive system > Gut ... | reverse complement strand
TTGACATGATTACCGGAATTACTTTCTTTATGACTTTCATTTTTCTCCCTCCAAAATATCTTTTCTTTTTTAATTATTTGTCACATGTTTGCCTCATGTGCCCTAAATATACTCCATTGTTGTCACATTTACGTCACATTTCAGCGTTTTTATGAAGATTTTTCAACATTACTGTGATTATTCTCACATTTCGAGTGTGTCAGAAGAATCGTCCCCTTGCTTTATCCAAGCAAATGAACCGTCCCCGCGCTTTCCTTTCCCCGCGCTTTCCTACTGATTTTTCTCCGCTCCACCAGTCAAATCACCCGGCCCTGCGGGGCCACCCTCTTTCCAAAGAGGGTGGCCCCGCAGGGCCGGGTGATTTGCTTTGCGGCTAACTCCGACTTTCGCAATTACCTTTTTCCTTGCGCGTGACTGAGAGTTGCCGTATAATGCACATATACTATTATATAAGGAGCGAAACCATGGGCTTTACTATTGCGCATACCAATATCAATGTTCTCGACTTAGAGAAGTCATTGGCGTTTTATAAGGATGCTCTGGGGATGGACGTAGTCCGGCGGAAAGAAAGCAAGGACGGCAGTTTTACACTTGCGTACATCTCGGACGGCTCTTCCGCGCACCAGATCGAACTTACCTGGCTGCGGGATAAGGGTACGCCTTACGATCTTGGCGACAACGAGTCGCATATCGCTTTCATAGCCGATGACTTTGACGCAGCGCACGCACTGCATAGTGAAATGGGTTGTATCTGCTACGAGAACACAGATATGGGTATCTATTTCATCGAGGATCCGGACGGCTATTGGCTGGAGATCGTTCCTAAGAGGGCATAAGGGGATCGTCCCCAAAAGGGCATAAGGGGATCGTCCCCAAAAGGGCATAAGGAGATCGTTCCTAAGAGGGCATAAGGGGATCGTTCCTAAGAGAGCATAAGGGCCTTGAAATTTCTGTTTGCGCAAAATAAAATACTGAAACAAAAAAATGCTGAAACATGGTAGTTGACACTATGTTTCAGCATTTTATATGTTGGCTTGGTTATTCAGCCATTAAGAACCTGTTTAGAACAAGTGGCCGTTTACTCGCGCCGGGGAGTATGCTTATGTTTATCCGCCTGACGGTTGTACATCGACATGGAATGTATTAAAGTTACCTGTGGGAGAACCCCCATAGTACAGTTCAACGGTAATTGTCCCGGTTCCCACTGTGCCGGCAGAGAACTGTCCTGACTCTGTAATGAAGTGGCCATTCATAGGATCAGGCAGATAGCTCCACCTAATGCTGTAAACGCCGGGCAATACACTGCCGGTTATGGTGTCAGGCAACCCATGGAGTGTATAAGTGAAATCAGTGACGCTGCCGGCAATTATCACCCCCGGATTATCTATAGTAATCGTCGGAAACGCGATTACATTGACCGTTACTATCGTCGTATAGGTGTAACTGGGGTTTACAGGATTCCCCTGAGTCAGATCTACAATAACATCCGTTGAATCCGGCGTAATTGTTACCGCGGTGATTTTACCTTCAGAATAATGTGTTCCTCCGGGCGTCACTGATGCTACTCCCAAGTCTGATGGACGCCATGAAAAGCTGTAGGGTTGCGTGACCGACGCGGGAACGGTTGAAGCGATGATCGTGAACTCCTGCCCGGGGATCAATGTAACCGAGCTTCGCGATACAGCTATGTTTGTCGCGTACTCGCTGCCTTCGACCCGCACGGCTGCGGTTCTTGTTATCCGCCCCAAGTACGAGCTTGAACCGGACCACGTTGCTGTGAAGGTGATCGTCGTATCCCCGCGGGCCAAGCCCCTGTATCTGGCTGTCAGTTGCCCCTGCGTGGCAGAGATGTTGGTCAGATTACTATTGGAAGGGCTCCATGCATACACCGGCGTCGGCGACGTTCCGGTAGTCGGCAGGTTGGGTATTGTCACAGATGTGTCAATATCACCGCCGACTCCTACGGTCTGTGGGTTTGTCGTCGGGGTAATAACAATGGGGTTCACGGTGACTACTACTACATTTATTGTATGCGTAATATACGCGTTGTTGTTCGCGCCTGTCCTCACTCTGGCAGTCAGCACTATAGTCCCTGCGGCAGTGGCGCTGATGACGCCTTCGTTGCTGGAGCTGTTCCTTGTTACAGTCGCGGTCGCGGTGCCCCCCGCTGATCCGTTGGGCCTATTCCACTCCACTGTTGCGCCGTTTGTTGTTGTCGCCGGAATTCGGATGGTTTCGCCCACTGCCATGACCAGAGTTTTTGAACCGGTCACAGCCGGGGCGGCGTTCGCCGCTACATTAGTTGACGTCGATAGTGTTGTTGCCGTTGTCGTACCGGGCAGGGTGTATGTGAGCGTCAGGTTGTTCGCGTAGACCGAGCCCACTGATACCGGAATAGTAAAGCTCTTACCGCTGCAGTTGCCGGTTACGGTTATGTTGGCGTTGCCATTTGCGACCCCGGTTATCACTACAGTCCTGTTCGTCGCGGAGTAATTCGTTGCCGTCATGACTCCTGTGGCCGACGAGCCAATCGTAATAGACTCGTTGAACGCTGTCGGGGAAATGTTGAGCGTTATCGTGACCGCGTTATTGGTTCCCGGGCTGACGTTTACCGTAGACACAACAGCATTGTTTTGCGTCGCCGTAGCCCCGGTTATCACATTTACAGTGCCCAGCGTATACGTGAAGTACGTGTTGTATGTGCCTGAGTTTCCACCGGAGAATCCCGCGCCGAACAGTGTGATCCCGTTTTGCAGGATCGCTGTGCGCATCGATGTTGACCCTGTTGCGTTGCTGACGATCTGGTTCAGAGCGTCGAACGCGTCGCCGTTGCCGGGAATTATGCTCCCCCCTGTGTATCTTGCGGAATCGTAACCTGTTGCAGTCACCAACTGCTGCAGGTTGCCCGTACCTCTGTTAGTGCTGTAGGACCGCGCCGCCGAGCCGAGCCGCGGCGCCCAGCCGACCGCCGTTCTGCTGTTGCGCTGCCTGAAGGCGTTGACAAGTTCAAACAGAAGCTGTTCCTGCCCCTCCGCATTCAGTGAGCGCGATGTGCCGATAACTGACGCGGAATCGTATATCATGATCGCGTATTGCTGCGATGAACTGCCGGGGTCTACATATGAAAGCGCGCTGACGCCGCCCGTGGAATTTGCCTCTGAAACGCTGATCACAGTGCCCGATCGGTTTCTCAGTTGGTTCGCGACGCCATTCGCCATCGAGTAGATCGCCACCGCCCTGTCGCTAATAAACGCAACAGTAACAAAGTTGCTGTAGTTTGAGTTTGAATAGACAAGCCATGTCTCTGAGCTGCCTCCCGTGATCGATCGTCTGGCTGAGCCCAGAACCTGCGCGACTTGAGCTTGCGTCATGCCCAGCTGTATTCCTTGCAACGTGACGCCTCTGCTGTATGATGGGTTGACTACGGTGAGGCTGAATGTTTTTGTCCTCGTCTGCGAACCCAGCCTTATAGTCGCCGTCAGTGTCGCGCTGCGCGTTTCGTTGCCGGATGGTACCGCTACTATCCCGGCGTTGCTTACAACAGATGAGTTGCTGCTTTGCCATGTTACCGGTAAACCGAGTACTGTGGTCGGCAATCCGATCCTCCCGGTAATGATCCCGTCGCCGTCGCCTTCATTTATATATAGTATATCCAGCTCATTGAGAGCGTTTTCAAGCAGCAGCCTGTCTCCTGTGTTCTGCGACGTCATAAGGTCGAATGTCTTTGTACGCGTGGCGCCGCCGGAACGGATCGTCGCCGTCAGCGTCACTGCTCTGGGCGCGGACGCGGTGTTTACAACGCCGGTCGACCCGCTGATGCTTATGACGCTGTTGTTGCTGCTGGACCACGCGACCGTCGCTCCGCCCGTTGTTGTCGTCGGCAGCGTTAGGTTTTGAGTAACGCCGTACTCATTGTCGCCGTAGGCGTAGCCGATATGGACGCGATTGTATGCGGCGTCCAGCAGTTGCGACGCAGTCATAGACGGCGTCCTTGCGGCTTCGATACGGTTGAAGCTGCGGATAATAACAGCCACGCATTCCTGCGATGTTATATCACTGCTTGGCATAAAGTTACCCTGCTCATTGCCTTGCATAATGACGTTCGTGTAAGCCAGCTTGACCGGCTCTATGGCGTAGTCTCTGATTTGAGCGGCGTCCCTGTACGGAAGTGTCGCTATCCCCGGGCTCAGGAATGTCATACGCAGGCTGCTCTCCAGCCCCCTTATAGCCCGGATCATCATCGCGCATAGCTGCTGGCGTTCCACTCTTTGCGACGGTGCGAAAAACGTCGTTGTTATTCCGGTTATAATGCCGTAGTTCCAAGCTTTCAGCGCGTGGATACTTATGGGTTCCACGTCGTCTGTGAACGGGTTGGAAGGAGGAACCGGCAGCGGATATCCAAGAGTCTGTTCGACCATTACCACGACCAGTTCGCAAAACTCGTCCCTCGTCAGCGTGTTATGGAAATCGTTCGCGGCGCTCGGAGTCATCAGGCCCGATGTGTTCGCGGCCGTCATCTCTGGGGCAGCCCATGCGGATGGCGTACGGTCCGCAAAAGCCGGCGACCCCAACGGCAGCGCCGCCAGAAGCAACACCATCGTCAGGGTCAGGGCAATCATTTTTTTGATCTTCATACAGACATCATTCCTTTCCTTAAGGCGCCGGGACACGGCTGTGATGAGCGCGCACCCCGAAATCTTCTGATCCGGAAACTCATTGCACATCATCTAGGGCTTCACGCGTAAGTATTATACACTATGTTGCTGATTTTTCAAACAATTATTTTCGCTTGTTGCTGCGCTTATCTTTCGCGGTTACCTCGCTTATCTTTCGTGGGTGTTTCGCCTATCTTCCGTGGGTGCTTCGCCTATCTTTCGTGGGTGCTGCGCTTATCTTTCGTGGGTGCTTCGCTTATCTTCCGCGTTCTTTTGATGGATTTTCCCGCTTGGAAGTTCCCGATCACTATATTGAGGCTATGTATCAATAATGTATCATTTTCATTTTTCATTCTACATTATCAGCTTCCATTCAGCGGTCGCCTGCGCTGTGTACCCGGCGCGGTGGGCTGCTTGCGAACGGTCGCCTGCGTTACAGATCAAGCGCGGCGTTATGCCCGCGAACGGTCTCCTGCGTTACAGATCAAGCGCGGCGTTATGCCCGCGAAATGTCGCCTGCGCCACATTTCCGGGTTTTACGCAATCGCCTATCACGTCGGTATATAGGGCGCAGTCCGCCAGCGCTTCAACCGCCTTACGGTTAGGCGCGCGCCCCGCCGCGCAAACAACTGTATCAGCCGGTACTACGATAATACCTTCCTTCGTTTCACAATGCAGCCCGTCGTCAGTCAGAAGGGTCGCTTTTGCGCTTGTCAGGCATACGACCGATTTTGCGGCAAGTTCGGCTAGTAGAAGCGGTCTGTGGCGCGGGTTCGCGTCCGTGCATAAGTCTTCTTTCATCTCTGCGATCGTCACTTCATGACCGCTTCGAGCAAGATGAACGGCTGTCTCACAGCCAACCAACCCACCGCCCAGTATAACGACTCGTTTACCGAGCCGGTCTCCCGCATCAGGCAGATCGTCGGCCATAACTGCTTTCTCTATTCCCGGGATATCAGGGATCAGCGGTTCCGATCCCGCAGCTATGATGAGCGCGTCAGGCGCGATGGCGCGCGCCAGCTCCGGGGTCACTTCCGAGTTGAGCCGGACGTCGACTCCTGCCTTTTCCATAAGAAGGGCTTTGACCTCGATAAACTTGTGAAGATCGGCTTTGAACGGTATTCCGCGCTCCGCTTTGAGCGCGCCGCCCAACTGATTTGTCTTTTCGCACAGTATGACGCTGTGCCCGCGTTCCGCCGCCGTTATCGCGCATTGCATACCGCCGGGCCCGCCGCCTGCTATCAACACCTTTTTTAAGACTGTCGGAGGCGGCGCGAAATTATGCTCATACTCGCTTCCGATAACAGGATTAAGCGAGCAGATACGAAGCCCGGTGATCAGACGTTCGGCCATACAGGTAAAGCAGCGGCAGCAGCGGACTATCTCATCATCGCGCCCCTCAAACGCTTTGCGCGGGAGATAAGGGTCTGCAAGCAACGCCCTCCCCATGACTACAGCGTCCGCCCTGCGGTCTTTTATTATGTCCTCCAGCATTTGCGGCTCATTTAACGCGCCTATAGTCGATACGGGGATTTTTACATGCCGCTTTATCTCTTCGGCGTAACGCACGTTTACTCCCCGGTCGTAGAACATCGACGGATGCGTCCTGTCAAAGCTCCCTTTATGCGAACCGGTCGATACTTGCAGAAGGTCTATTTTATCCTCGACGAGTTTCGCAAAGGCAATCGCTTCTTCTAACGCGTACCCGTCGTCAAGATACTCTTCGGCGCTGATGCGAAGCTCCAGCGGGAAACTCGGCCCGACGACACTGCGCACAGTCTCGATGACTTCAAGCGCAAGCCTCGCGCGGTTTTCGAGATTCCCGCCGTATTCGTCGTCCCTGCTGTTAGTCGAGGGAGAAAGGAACTGTTCTAAAAGCCAGCCGTGCCCCGCATGGATAAGCAGCATTTCGAAACCCGCATCGCGGCAGAGCGACGCTGCTTTTGCGTATTTCTCAAGCAAATCGCCGATCGCTGCTTTCGTCATTTGCCGCGCGACCATGACTCCGTCCTCTACGACGTCAACAGGCCCCCAAGCGGGTCCGTCTGTCAGCGCGAGAAGCCCGCCATGCGAGAGCTCCATACTCGCGATCGCTCCGTGACGGCGCACAGCCCGGGCGGCTACGGCAAGGCTGTCTTTAGCGTTTGGGGCGTCGATCGTCACTTGTACCGGGTAATACTTTCCCATTTTACCGTCGACAATAAGCTCGCTGACTGTAACGACAGCGGCGCCACCTTTCGCGCGCAACTCGTAAAACGCAGCCGCTTCGGGAGTCAGGCAACCGTCGGATGTCAGTATCGGGTATGTCATCGGAGCCGATATGATCCGGTTTTTCATTGTCAGTCCGCCGATTTTCAGGGGGCTGAACAGATTCGGAAATTTCCTTCGAAAGTTCCATTGAGAATCCACCCGAGAATCCACCCGAGAATCCACCCGAGAATCCACCCGAGAATCCATCCGAGAATCCATCCGAGAATCCATCCCACTATTTTTTTCCTGTTTGTCTGATTTTCTTTCCATATTTGTTCGTACTCCTGTTTACAAACCTATTTTTTGCAGTTATACTATACTAACTGTATTCAGAATGCAAGTGATTACGGAGTCCGGGCACACAAAGTGAGGCCTGATTCCGGGGGGATATGACGGTACTATGAAATCTGCTTTCGCTAAGAAACTCAGCGCGTTGAGGCGCGAGAAGGGGCTCAGCCAACGGCGCGCCGCGACAGACCTCGGAATATCGCAGGCTTTGCTGTCGCATTATGAAAATGACGCGCGCGAACCGAAACTTGAGTTTGTGGTAAAGTTTTGCGACTACTACGGCGTGACCTCTGATTATCTCCTGGGGAGAGCAGGCGAACGTGTTACGCAAACACTCCCTGTACCGCACGGCTGCGATGGGGCGCCGCTTCTGGTGTCCGCTGCCCGATCCGTATTCAGTTCGCTTGACGAGCAGGCGGATCCGGAGCTATACTCTGCCGCTGTAGATTTTCTCCTGATCCCCATAGAGAATGTCGCAAACCTTCTTCGCGAGCCGGACGCGCAGTACGAGCCCTCGCGCGACGCGGAGTTGAAACTGGCGGAAGCTGAATTCATCGCGCAACTGCGCAAAGCAAAGATCTGAAAGAATCAAAAAGGTTAGATTGAAAGCCAATGCAGCAGGATAAAATCAGAAATTTTTCAATAATCGCCCATATCGACCACGGCAAGTCGACACTCGCCGACCGGCTCCTTGAAAAATGCGGCGCCGTAGACGAACGCGAGATGGAAGATCAGATACTCGACAACATGGAACTCGAGCGGGAACGTGGTATTACTATCAAAGCGAGAGCGGTCGGCTTGTCGTACACAGCGCGCGACGGGCGGGAGTACAGGCTCAACCTTATCGACACGCCGGGCCACGTCGACTTCAATTATGAGGTTTCCCGTTCGCTGGCCGCCTGCGAAGGCGCCATTCTGGTAGTCGACGCGGCGCAAGGCGTCGAGGCGCAGACCCTCGCCAACACATATCTGGCGCTGGATCATAATCTCGAAATATTGCCGGTCGTCAACAAAATCGACCTGCCCGCGGCTGATCCGCAGCGCGTTAAAAAGGAGATCGAAGATATCATTGGCATACCCGCCGAAGACGCTCCTGAGATTTCCGCAAAACGCGGTTTAGGCATCGAAGATGTGCTGGAACGCATTGTCGCCGACATTCCGCCGCCGAAAGGCGACCCGGATACGCCGCTCAGGGCGCTGGTGTTTGACAGCCAGTACGACGCGTATAAGGGCGTCATCGTGTTCTTGCGTGTAATTGATGGTCAGATCAGGCGCGATACTGAAGTCAAGCTTATGTCAACAGGTGCAAAGTACCGCGTTGTCGAGACCGGCCACATGCGCCCGGTCGGGATGGAACCGTGCGAGTATCTGTCAACAGGGGACGTCGGATACTTCACAGCAAGCATAAAGAACGTCGGTGACACGACCGTGGGCGACACCGTCACCGACGCTGACAACCCGGCGACCCAGCCGCTGCCCGGCTATAAAAAGGTGCAGTCGATGGTGTTCTCCGGGCTGTATACCGCCGACGGCGCTAAGTATCCTGACTTGCGCGACGCGCTTGAGAAACTAAAGCTTAACGACGCCGCTCTCACATACGAACCGGAATCATCAGCCGCTCTGGGTTTCGGCTTCCGCTGCGGGTTTCTCGGGCTTCTTCATCTGGAAATCGTGGGGGAGCGCCTGGAGCGCGAGTATGGCCTCGAACTGATCATGACCGCGCCCAGCGTCATTTACCGCGTTACAAAAACTGACGGGCAGACGGTTTTGGTCGACAACCCTCTCAACTACCCCGACCCGGTTTCGATCGAACTTGCTGAGGAACCGTTCATCAAGGCGTCCATAATCTGCCCGCCCGAATACGTCGGGAATATAATGGACCTCTGTCAGGACAGGCGCGGCGATTACAAAGAAATGGTCTACCTTGACTCGTCACGCGTTGAACTGCATTATGAACTGCCTCTCAACGAAGTGATATATGACTTCTTCGACGCCCTGAAGTCACGCAGCCGCGGTTATGCTTCACTCGATTACGACTTGCACGGTTACCGCAAGTCCGATCTGGTCAGGCTTGACATACTGCTGAACGGCGAAATGGTCGACGCGTTGTCATTCATCGTCCACAAGGACAAAGCCTATGCCCGCGGTCGAAAAATCGTTGAGAAACTCAAAGAAAACATCCCGCGCCAACTGTTTGAGATACCTGTGCAGGCGGCCATCGGCGGCAAGATCATCGCGCGGGAAACTATAAAAGCGCTGCGCAAAGACGTTCTGGCAAAATGCTACGGCGGAGATATCACACGTAAGAAAAAGTTGCTTGAAAAGCAGAAGGAAGGCAAAAAGCGAATGCGCAGCCTGGGTTCCGTAGCCGTCCCGCAGGATGCGTTCATGGCGGTGCTGAAATTGGACGAATGAGCCGCCATTATTACCAGGTTTTTTTAGTTTCAAAATCGACAAACGAATGAATAATTGGAGGTACTTATGAAAAGCATTACAGGGAAAGAAAACATGATGATGTTCATGCGCGGAGAACATCCGGCGTGGGTCCCGCGGTACTGCGTGATGCCCGACCCTTACTCAAAGCTCGCGCCTCCGATGCAGGCTATATCGCCGGGATTCATGAACGAACACAGGACGCCGGAGGGCGGGCGCGACATCTGGGGCGTTGAGTTTGTCGCCACAGAAGAGACTGCCGGCGCTGTTTTACCGGTCCCAAACCAGTTTATACTCGATGATATCACGAAATGGCGCGACGTCGTCAAAGCGCCTGATATATCCGGCATCGACTGGGAGGCTATGGCAAAAAAAGACCTCGAAAAAGTGGATCGCAGCGTTACTGCCGTCGTACAATACGTCCACGTCGGGTACTTTCAGCAGCTTATGGCATTCATGGGGTTCGGCGAGGGTCTGTGCGCGATGTTTGAGGAGCCGGAAGAGGTCAAAGCGCTTTATGATTACTTGTGCGATTTCTACACAGGCATAACGAAAAAATGCCTTGAGTATTACAAGCCCGACTTTTTTGAGTTGACCGACGATACGGCGACGGCTATCAACCCGTTTGTATCCGTGGATATGTACCGCGATCTGATAAAGCCGTACCACAAAGCGCAAATGCAGCCGGTAATGGACGAAGGGCTGCCGATATTTATGCATAACTGCGGCCGGTGCGAGGATTTCATAGAGGATTGGTTCGATTGCGGCATAGTGGCGTGGAATCCCGCGCAGGTCGTCAATGACCTCGATGGGATAAAGAAGAAGTACGGAAGAAAGTTCGGCCTTTGCGGCTGCTGGGATTCGTCCGGGCCTGTCAGTTGGCCGGACGCGACTGAGGAAATGATCAAGCAGGCCGTCCGCGACACAATTGACCGTTTCGCGCCGGACGGCGGCTTTTGTTTCTGGGGAAGCACGTACGGCCCTGTCGGAGACAAGGCTACGGAAGACAGAAAGCGTTGGCTGACTGAGGAGTATGAAAGCTACGGCATGTCGTTTTATGATTGAACTACGGCTAAGCTACGGCTAAACTTAGATTTTCTTTTTCAGCTCGAACAGGAGATTCAGGGCTTCCAGCGGCGTCAGAGTGTTCAGATCCGTCGCGCTCAGCAACGCGGCTATCTCGCTGCCGCCCATATCCATAAGCGATAGCTGTCCGTGCCCTTGTGTTGATGCGGCGCGCTCAGAGCGGGACGCGGAGCGTTCACGGCGGAGCGCGTCTTTGCCTTTGGCTTCGTCTCTGGCTTCGTCTCTGGCCTCGTCTCTGGCTTCGTCTCTGGCTTCGTCTCTGGCTTCGTCTTTGGCTTTATCTCTGGCTTGGTCTTTGGCTTTATCTTTACCATCATCTTTGCCTTTGCCTTCGTCTTCGAGGGATCTGAGCACATGTTTAGCTCGCCTAATAATACTGTCAGGTACGCCGGCCAGCCCGGCTACCTCTATTCCGTAACTGTCATCAGCACCGCCGGGGACGATTTTTCGCAGGAAAATGATATCGTCTCCGCGTTTTTTAGCCGAAATGTTGTAATTCTTTACACCGTCTATTTCCTCTTCAAGCGCAGTCAGTTCGTGGTAATGAGTCGCAAACATTGTTTTTGCGCCGAGTTTTCTTTTGTCGGCGCAATGTTCCAACACTGCACGGGCGACAGACATACCGTCATATGTCGAGGTTCCGCGCCCTATTTCGTCGAGGATCAGCAAACTGGTTCGCGTAGCGTTTTTCATGATATCTGCTACTTCGGTCATTTCGACCATGAAAGTCGATTTCCCCGCCGACAGGTCATCCGACGCGCCGATTCTCGTGAACACCCTGTCGACTATCCCTATCCGGGCGGACTTAGCCGGTACATACGAGCCCATCTGCGCCAATAGAACAATGAGCGCCGTTTGCCTCATATAGGTCGATTTCCCCGCCATGTTCGGCCCTGTGATGATCGCCGTCCGGGACGCGCCGTTATCAAGAAAAGTATCATTCGGAACGAACAGCGAATCTTTCTGCATGATCTCGACTACAGGATGACGCCCGTCCCTTATATCTATTATCCCGGATACGTCGATTTCCGGCATACAGTAGTTGTTCATGGCCGCCGTCTCCGCCAGTGAGCAGAACACATCCAACTCTGCAACGCGTCCCGCAGTTGCCTGTATGCGCACGACCTCGGATGCGACCTGCGCGCGCAGCGCTTCAAATAGTCTGTACTCGAGAGAGTCCAGTTTGTCTTTTGCCGTTAAAAGCTCCGTTTCAAGTTCCTTTAGTTCTTGCGTGATAAACCGTTCGCAGTTTGCCAGAGTCTGTTTTCTGACATAGTCGCCGGGCACATCGTCAGAGCTTGAGCGCGGGATCTCAATATAGTACCCGAAAACCCTGTTATACCCTATTTTCAGTTTCTTGCCTGTGCGCTCTCGTTCTTTAGCTTCAATACCCGTCAGCGCCGCGGAACTGTTTTCAAGTAACAGTCTGAGGCGATCTACCTCCGGATCTATCCCGTCCTTGATGAAACCGCCTTCCCTGACCGAGAACGGCGGGTCTTCCTTGATGGCAGAATCGATCAGTTCCGCAACGTCGCTCAGGACGTCCAGCCCCGCGCATTCACGCAGCGCTGTGCATCTCATTGAGATAAGCAGCAACGCCAGTTCCGGTAACACGCAAATCGAAGACGAAAGCGCTTTTAAGTCGCGGCATCCGGCGTTGCCATAGACGATTTTGCCGATCAGCCTCTCTAAGTCGCCTATGCTCCTCATGTTTGTTATCAACTCAGCTCGCGTGACCGTTTCGCTTACGAGCTCCGCGACCGCACTCTGTCGCCGTTTTATCTGAGCGGTCAAGAGCAGTGGGCGCAAAACCCATGACCGTATCAATCTGCGCCCCATTGGAGTTTTTGTTTTATCAAGCACCCATAGCAGGCTGCCCTTCTTGTCGCCTGTCCTTAGCGATCCGGCAAGTTCCAGGTTGCGCATTGTGTTGACGTCCAGCTCCATGAACGCTCCGCCTGTGTTGCGGCGCAGCGTCCTGAGATGCGAGACGTCCGTCTTTTGCGTATCGGAAATATACTTGAGTAACGCCCCGGCGGCGCGAACCTCCGCAGGGGTAAGATGCGCGCATGCCTCTTCTCCGAAGTGCCCGAACAGCAGTTCGCTTACGTGTTCGCCGAAAAGCTCGCCGTCCGCTTGCACGAGGCAGTTGAAGCGACTCGTCAGGAACGCTTCCAACCGCGCGCACCCGTCCGGCGCTCCTCCCAGAAGCGCTTCGGCAGGCGCAAACGAGCTTATCTCATTTTCCATGCGGGCGGAATCATTCTCCGGGAACGCTGTTACTGATATCTCGCCTGTGGATAAATCGGCAAAGCATATTGCAGACGAGTAGCCTGTATTGGCGTACGTATGGTCAACGATAGCAGGCATATCGCTAGTGATGGCGGACGTATCGCCGGTAGTGGCGGACGTATCGCCGGTAGTGGCGGACGTATCGCCAGTAGTGGCGGACGTATCGCCAGTAGTGGCGGACGTATCGCCGATAGTGGCGGACGTATCGCCAGTAGTGGCGGACGTATCGCTGATATACGCGGCACAGATGTAATTAGGCTTGCTTTCGTCCAGCATGGACGATTCCATGAGAGTGCCCGGCGTAATTATCCGGATGATATCCCTGTCGACCAGCCCCTTCGCAGTCGCGGGGTCCTCCATCTGCTCGCATATCGAGACCTTATAACCTTTGGCTATCAGCCGCGCTATGTATGTCTCTGACGAATGGTGAGGGACGCCGCACATCGGAACCCGCTCATCCGGGTCATCCGTGCTCTTATCGCGTGACGTCAAGACTAAATCCAGTTCCCTTGACGCTGTCCGCGCGTCATCCCCAAACATCTCGTAGAAATCGCCCAACCTGAAAAAAAGGATACTGTCCTTGTTGCGTTCCTTTATTTCGAGATATTGCTTCATCATCGGCGTCATTTCGTTGGTCGCATCCTGAACCAAGCTCGCGTCCGCGCAGCCGCAAACGCTCTCCCGCTTCGTTGCTTCTCCTCTCCGTGCCGCGGCGCTCCGCAGAACTCTTTACGCGTTAGTTGAACTCCGACATTGCGGCTTCAACTCCTCGGGCAAGTACTGTCTCCAGCGCTTTCGCCGCTCGCACAGCCGCTGCGGTTATTAGTTTTTTATCTTCGCCGGAAAGCTTCGCCAGCACCCAGTTCGCCATTTCAAAATCCTCGCGAGGAGGGGCGCCCACTCCGATTCTGATCCGCGGGAATCCTTCTCCTCCGCATTTTTCGATTATATCCTTCAGCCCGTTGTGCCCGCCTGCCGATCCGCTTCTCCGGACGCGCAGTTTCCCGGCGGGCAGCGAAACATCGTCGGATACTACTATCACGTTACTCAACGGCACCCTATAGTAACTCATCGCCTGTCTGACCGCGCCTCCGCTGAGATTCATATATGTTTGCGGTTTCATGAGAAACGTCCTGTTTTCTCCGAGGTTTGCGATAACAGTGAGCGAGTTGAACTTAAGCCGGTTTATCTTAGCGCCGGAGCTTTTCGCAAGAGCGTCCGCCGCCAAGAAACCGGCATTATGCCTAGTATTTTCAAACCGCGCGCCCGGGTTGCCCAAAAAAACGGCTATCCACGATACCGACGCGTCTCTTCTGAAAAAGAACATACCCGCCTACCGAAACAGCGTAGAAATCGATACTTCCTGGAAAATGCGTTCGATTGCCTCCGCAAACAACGGCGCGGCTGAAAGGTATTTTATTTTGGCGCATTCCTTCTCGCCGCGATAAGGAACAGTGTCTGTGAATACCAGTTCCTTGACTTCGCTTTGCTCGATCAGCTCAACAGCTTTTCCTGAAAGGACTCCATGGCTGGCGCAAGCATAGAGTTCCTTAGCGCCGCCAATCTCAACGAGAGCTTCCGCCGCCTTGCAAAGGCTTCCCGCCGTGTCGACCATGTCATCATATAGGATTATTCTTTTTCCTTCTACCGAGCCGATGATGTTCATGACCTCCGACGAGTTTGCCTTTTCCCTTCGTTTGTCAATGATCGCAAGGCCCAGTCCCAGTTTCATAGCAAACGCCCGCGCGCGCGCGACTGAACCTATGTCCGGGGATACAACCATAACGTCGTCGACGTTTTCTCCGAATTTCTTGCTGTAATAGTCCGCCAGTAACGGGCTTCCCAGCAGATTGTCGACCGGTATATCAAAAAAGCCCTGGATCTGAGCCGCGTGCAGATCCATTGTCAGTACCCTGTCGGCTCCGGCTGATGTTATCAGGTTCGCTACAAGCTTTGCCGAGATAGGATCCCGGGATTTTGCTTTCCTGTCCTGCCGCGCATAACCAAAATACGGTATCACAGTCGTTATCCTGCTTGCCGAAGCCCGCTTGCACGCGTCGACCATTATGAGCATTTCCATGATGTGGTCATTTATCGGAGAACACGTCGACTGTACGATAAATACGTCAGACCCTCGTACGGTCTCATGGAGAGAGACGCATATCTCCCCGTCCGAAAAGGTATCCACATCCGTCCTGCACAGGCGCAGGCCAATATTCCGGCAGATATTCTCGGCGAATGGGATATTTGAGTTACCGCTAATGATTTTGATGTCTTTGCCGTGAGCCATGGTTAGCGCACCCCCGTTTTGATGTGTTGAGACTAATGCTGAGACTAATGCTGAGACTAATGCTGAGAATAAAGCTGAGAATAAAGCGCAGTCTACATTTCCGCCGCATTCTTAAGGTCTTCGAGCAGAACTTCCGTCAAATCCTCGCGCGTGTGCCCTTCGAGCGCAGAAACTCTGTCGGAATGGACGGTTACGATATTTTCAAAGAAGTTCCTCACGTGCCGCGCGTTTCCAAAGTTCTCATCACGCATGTCATATATCATGCGAAAGTGTTCCCGCGCGAACTCCGCTGCTTCGTCATTGAGGACATATTCGCTTTTTACGCACATAGAGTCAAAAATCTTATAGAGATCGTCGCTGTTATAATCCTCAAATATAAGGTAACGGTTAAATCTGGATTCAAGGCCGGGATTCGAAAAAATGAACCGTTCCATCAGGCTGCTGTAGCCTGCTACTATTACAATGAAATCGTCGCGATGGTCTTCCATCAGCTTCAGCAGCGTTTCAATTGCTTCGCGTCCGAAATCGTTACCGCTTCCTACGTCCGGCGCAAGCGAGTACGCCTCGTCAATGAACAGGATCCCGCCGAGCGCGCTTTTTACCGCGTCAGTTGTCTTTATCGCCGTTTGCCCGACAAAGCCCGCGACAAGCCCGGAACGGTCTACTTCAACCAGTTGACCCTTTGAAAGCACTCCGATCGCGCGGTAAAGTTCTGAAATGATTCTCGCGACCGTCGTTTTGCCGGTGCCGGGGTTGCCCATAAACACCATATGAAGTGACAGCGGCGGGTTCGGCAGTTCTTTTTCCTCTCTCAACTTGCGTATCTTAACATAGTTTATAAGGCTTCTGACGTTCTGTTTGATGTTGCTCAAGCCAACCAGAGCGTCAAGCCTTTCGAGCAGTTCTTCAACCGTCGGTTGCTTTTCTTCGGGTTGCGCTTCAGTGACTGTCGGCGCTGAGTCCGGTTCATCACCGGCAGCGCTTTTTTTTGCAGGTTGATCGTCGCTTCGCGAGGGAGCTTCTTTCGCGTTCGTCACGGCTGAGGTCTCTTTAGCTCGCGGCGCGGCGTCGGTTTCTTTAGCTCGCGGCGCGACGGCGGTCTCTTTAGCTCGCGGCGCGACGGCGGTCTCTTTAGCTCGCGGCGCGACAGCGGTCTCTTCCAGCAGTTCTTTCGCGGCATTTTCCGCCTGCCTGATCGTTCCGAGAAGATCTGCAAAGTCTGACAAGCTGTCTATATATGTCCCTGCAGGCTTCAGTTTACGCTCAAGTTCCTTTTTTTCGCTCTTAATATCCATCGTTTTCTCCGTAAGTGGTTAGTCCGCTAAAAGCGTCGGATGTAAGACTACATTTTCACAGCGTGTTATGCTGGGCACAGCGCTTCTGTTTCACCGGCGCTCGCATGATATAAGGCGGCCGGCGCCGCCTTGATCTGGATGTTGTCACAAAAAAACATACCACGACTTGGTATGCCTAATCTAACGTCCACGGCGGCGGGCGCCCTTCTTGTCGGATTGCTTTTTTAACACGGAAATCTTGTTATCTGAGTCTTGCATGAATCTTTTAAGCTTATCCTCAAAAGATGGTTCAGCCGGCGTTTCTTGAGGTTTTTGTACAGGCCGCGGTCTGGTTTCGGTGTCAGGCGCCGCAACAGCCGACTTTATTGACAGATTCATTCTGCCTGTCTTGTCCACGCCAATAACCTTGACCTTAACTTCCTGCCCTTCGGTCAGATGATTATGGACGTCACTTACATATGTGTCCGCTATTTCGGAGATATGTACAAGCCCTGATTTACCCGGCGCTACTGTGACAAAAGCGCCGAACTTTGTGATGCCGGTTATTTTTCCGGCAAGTATAGCTCCCACTTCGAAATCCATATGAAATGAAAACCCTCACAGTGAAAAACATGAGTTACTGGCGTCGTTCCGAGCAGGATCTTTAGTCTGCCGCTTCCGGTTTGGTCCCGCTGTCATAGGATATTAGTCTGCCGCTTCCGGTTCGGTCCCGCTGTCATAGATTATTAGTCTGCCGCTTCCGGTTCGGTCCCGCTGTCATAGGTTATTAGTCT
>Ga0082212_10005442_pt1 | contig 17363 bp, 17 predicted proteins | sample TergutNt197P3_FD_71548 | JGI IMG/M metagenome (GOLD analysis project Ga0082212, IMG submission 71548) | Neocapritermes taracua P3 segment gut microbial communities from Petit-Saut dam, French Guiana - Nt197 P3 | ecosystem: Host-associated > Arthropoda: Insects > Digestive system > Gut ... | reverse complement strand
AAAAAAATTAACGATGAAGCAAAATAGTAAAAATAATACTTGGCTACCGTTCCCGATGATGGTTGCCATATTGGTAATGAATGTGATATATTCAAGCGCACAAGACTGGCCGCAATTTCTTGGGCCTGACAGAAACAGCAAATCCCCTCAGAAAGGGTTATTGAGGAGCTGGCCTGAAGGAGGCCCAGTGGTGTTATGGACGGTAGACGTAGGAATAGGATTTGGCGGTCCTGTGGTCAAAAACGGAAAGGTTTACCTGATCGACAGGGATGACGAGGTAAGCGATATGATGCGGTGTTTTAATCTTCAAACAGGCGAAGAACTATGGCAATTCAGTTATAACGCTCCCGGAACGCTACCCTATCCCGGTTCCCGAAGCATACCGATTGTCGACGACCGCCACGTTTACTCCGTCGGCACAAATGGCGATCTGTATTGCATTGACCTCAATACCCACCAACCTGTCTGGAAAAAAAATATTTGGACTGACTTTGGCGGAACAGCGCTTCCCATGTGGGGAATATCTCAATGTCCGCTCATCTACGGCGATCTGCTGATTACCTCCTCACAGGCCCCGCAGGCAGGCGTTGTGGCTTACAATAAGAATACGGGCGACCTTGTTTGGAAAACAGCCAATCTCGGTAATATAGCGTATGTAAGTCCCAAAATAATAAAAATTCACGGCGCGGATCAGGTGGTTTATATTACTTCAAAGACAAACCTTTATACGAATCGGAATGATCCGGTTACAAACGGCAATGTATCAGGAATAGATCCGCGTACAGGACAGATACTGTGGCAGTACGCCGACTGGGGTTGCATCATATCCGTACCATGCGCTGTTGACGCCGGAAATAACAGGCTACTGGTTACCGGAGGTTATGATCAGGGAACAACGATGATACAGATCAACAAAAAAGCAGACGGCACATTCGAAACAGTCAAACTTTTCACAACACTTGAATTTGAAGACCAGACCAAACCGCCTCTTTTGCATAACGGTTATTTTTATGGAATGTTCGGCACAAATTCGAAAAGAGAAGGCCTTGTATGTATGGACATGAATGGGAAAATCTTGTGGAAAACCGGACGCAATCCAAATTTTGACAAGGGTAGCATGATACTTGCCGACGGACTGATTTTGGCTACCGACGGCTCTAAATCGCTCTATCTGATTGAACCCGACCCAACAGCATTTAAACCGATTTCAAAGGCGGATTTTTTGGAAGGTTCGCAAAATTGGGCGCCTCTTGCGCTGGCCGACGGAAAACTCATCATCCGCGACCAAAATAAGATGCTTTGTTTAAAGGTTGTACAATAAGTTTCAAAATACATTCCAATGACATTGTCATTTATCTGTTCGTTTTTCGAGAAACAGATGGTTTTTCGGTTCAAACGCTTTATATGTGTTGATAAGAATTTGAAATTTTAACGGCAAGAATTAGCTGAGAAGTTACAAAGAAACTTCTACTTCCCGCTAAAACTCACCGCATCAAACAAAATGGAAGGCATCCGCCATGACGAAGTCAGTCGAGGATCGTTGCCTATTTCTATCACATTTTTCCACAGGGTTAGGATGTTGCCGGTGATGTTCATTTCATTGATGGGCTTCACTGTCTTTCCGTTTTCTATCAGGAATCCTTCGATACCAAACGAAAAATCGCCGGTACTGCTGTTGCTGTTGCCACCATTGAAACCGGTTACCCAAATACCTTTTTCCATGGAAGCCAGCAACTGGTCGAAATTCTTGCTGCCAAGCTCGCAGGTAAGTACGGATGGCGCCTGTACGGTTGGCTCCATATCTAATTTGGCGCCGCTGTACGTATCAATATAATAAGTGCGCAGTACTCCCTTGTCAATCACTGTGCGTTTGAAGGTGGCCACACCCTCGCCGTCGAACCAGCGGGCGCCGCGTGCCTGGGGAATATGTGGATCGTCAATCAGCGTGAATTTTTCCGATGCTATGCTATCGCCGAGTTTGTCGATCAGGAAAGAGTTTTTCTGCTGTATGCTGTTGCCGTTCAGGGCTGCTATGATTGGCGACAACATACCGGTGATCTGCGTATTGTCTATCAACATCGGATAAATACCCGAAGCGATTTTCTCTTGTCCCAATTTGCGGACAGTGCGTTCGTAGGCTGTTTTCCCTATACCTTGCTTTTGCATCTTATTCCAGAAAATGGACGAATCGTACCAGTAGTCCGATGGGCGCGCATCGCCATCGCCTTTCATGGATGCGCCGGCAGAAAGGCTGAAATAGGTGCTTTCCGATTCGCCTTCAAAACCGTTGCTGGCCGCCATGTATGAACCGGATGTAACGTCTCCGTAACCGGAAGTAACCGATATCAGGCGCGGATCGGTACCATATATTTCGGCGGTGGTATTTTTGATCAGCGCTAATTTATCGTCTACCGATACTTTATCAACATCGTTGTCGTATGTATCCAATCCTTTACCATTGCCCTTGTAATAACGTTCGGGTTGCGGGAGTTTACGAAATTCGTCTTTGGCTAAGAAACGGGTAGCCTCCACGCCATTGGCTATATACCGCTCCAACTCCTTTTTGTTCAATCGGTTTGTGGAATACGACGCAAATCTGCCGTCTACAAACAGTTGTATGGTCATGCTGCTTTCGGTCGACTGCTCGAGTTTGTCTATCTGCGTATCGCGGTATTCAAACGAACTACCGGTACGTGAATTTATCGAAACGCGCGAATCCGAACAACCTTTATCCAAGGCGTATTTCATCGCCCATTTTGCCAAGTCTTTTTGTTCTTTTGATATCATTTTATACTCCTCCTACTGTTAATTGTTTGACAAGTACCGATGGTAACCCCTGTGATACGGGTGCGCCCTGACCGTCTTTGCCGCATGTCCATGCACCCGGGTCAATCTTGAGGTTGTTGGCAACCATAGTCACATCCGCCAAGGCTTTAGGGCCGTTCCCAATGACATTGACGTCCTTGATGGGTTGCGTCAATTTGCCGTTTTCAATCAGGTAACCGTTTTTCACGAAGAACGTGAAATCTCCTGCTCCGATTTGTACCTGTCCGTTTGTGAATTTATCCAGATATACGCCCTTTTTCACGCCGGCAATCAGATCGGCTTCGGTACAGACGCCATTTTCCATGAAGGTTGAGCGCATACGCGGTATGGGCATGAACTTAAACGACTGGCGGCGTCCGTTGCCTGTGGGAGCGATGCCGTAATATTTGGCGCTGATACGGTCGTGCAGATACGAATTGAGTATGCCGTTCTTCACGATATATGTCCTCTGACTTTCGACGCCTTCATCGTCAAAATTGATGGAACCGCGATCGCCGGTAATGGTTCCGTCATCTACCACATTGATGTTTTCGTCGCATATCTTTTGGTTCAGCTTATCCGAAAAGATGGAAATATTCTTCCGGTTAAAGTCCGCTTCAAAAGCATGACCAATAGCCTCGTGAAGCAATATCCCCGAACCTCCGGCGGCCATTACCACGGGCATTTCACCGCCTTTGGGCTGCACTGCTTCGAAAAGTATAGAGGTGCTTTTCACTGCCTCCTGTGCAATTTCCTCAATCAGCGCATCGGAAAGGAAATTGAAATCGCTGCGACCGGCACGACTTGAACTGTTGTTTTCAATCCTGTCGCCCTGCTGCATGATACACTGTCCCGAAATAATAGCCATTGGACGGTAATCGTGACATAGCGTTCCTTCCGAATTGTAATACAGGATATACGACGTGGAGTCTCTAATGGAAGCGTTTACCTTGTTTACGCGCGGATCGAGTGCAAAAATGCGGTCGTTCAGTTTTTGCAGGTATGGCATTTTTGCCTGCACGTTCACATCTTCCCACGAGTTGATGATAGGATAATGGTTTTTGAACGTTTGTTCATCCACTTTCACCGGCGGCGTTTTCGCCGAACCCGAAGCGATTCGCGAAGCGGTACGCGCCGCATTTACCATCTCGCTCATCGTCACATTTTCCACGTAGGCATAACCCGTTTGATCTCCCGCAACAACCCGGATGCCCACGCCGTACTGTATGTCGGAACCGGCGTTGTTCACTTCTCCATCCTGAAGTCCCAAACTGTTCGATAAGGTATGCTCGAAATACAGGTCGGCATAGTCGCCGCCTTTCTCGAGCGCAACCGCAATCACTTTGCGTAAATCATTTTCGGTGACGCCGAAATGAGTCAACATCCCGGCCAAATCTGTAGACACGTTAGTCATTGGATTACAACTTATTTGAGGCAGCGCTGCTATCCCTATAACAGCCGCGCCACCCGTTTTTATAAAATCTCGTCTTTTCATATATTCAAATCTTAATCGGGCTCAAAAGTAACAAATAATATAATATGTTGAAATTTTTTACTCGCCAATTTACAAAAATCATGTTTTGATAAAAATAAGGTGTATTTTTGCCATATCTTAACCGTGTATTTTTTTGAACCAACCAAACCAAACCATGATGAACAGAAGACATTTTATAAAGAAAGCAGGAGTCGGAACAGCGGCTTCATTGAGTATAGGAGCAGTTGTTTCGACTGTTTCATGCAGCTCTTCGGGCAGCAGCATGATTTACAACAATAAGGACGAGCAGACGCTTTTTATCGGCGACAGGATCGCAGTGGCCAACACCCAATACGGGAAAGTGCGGGGATATATCCTCAATGGCATTTATAATTTTCTGGGAATTCCATACGGAGCCGACACTTCCGGCAAAAATCGTTTTATGCCGCCGCAGGAACCTGAACCTTGGGATGATGTCCGTCCGGCAGTTTTTTACGGCGATTCAGCGCCGCAAAACATGGACAACAAGTATCCCAATCGCTACAGCACTTTTGTTGATCATTGGAATTATTACGATGTGAGCGAAAATTGTCTGATGTTGAATGTATGGACGCCCAACATTGCCGACGGCAAAAAACGTCCGGTATTGGTGTGGCTGCATGGAGGCGGATTTACCAGCGGCAATGCCATCGAACAGGATGGATATCATGGCGAAAATTTGAGCCGCTATGGCAATATTGTATTTTGTTCCGTCAACCATCGGTTGGGCGCTATTGGTTTTTCCGATTTATCGGGTGTTGGCGACGAAAAATACAAAGATTCGGGCAATGTGGGAATGCTGGATATTGTGGCAGCCCTTCAATGGGTGAAAAACAATATCGCCAACTTTGGTGGCGACCCCGGAAATGTTACTATCATAGGGCAATCGGGCGGAGGTTCCAAAGTATGCACCATAGCAGCGATGCCGGCTGCCGCAGATTTGGTTCATAAGGCCGTTCCGCTGAGCGGTTCCATGATTGAAGCCCAAAATCAGGAAAGTTCGCGTAAATTGGGAAGTTACATCCTCAAGGAAGCCGGATTGAGAGAAAAGGATATAGATAAATTGCAGGATATTCCCTGGAAAGAATACCTCGCTATCGCCGGCCGTGCGCAGGCAAAATTTAATGCCGACAATGCAGACGCCGGTACTGCAAGGAGAGGATTTGCTCCGGTGGCCGACGATATTCATATCCCAACCGGTATTTTTTATTCAGAACAGGAAGGTTCGCCTGACATACCGATGCTTTTCTGCACGACCTTCAATGAATCAAGTCCCAATCGCGACGATCCGTCAACAGAACAAATCACCATGGACGGCGTTGTGGAAAAACTAACTCCCCGCTTTGGCGATGAAACGGCAGGTATCGTAGCCGCTTACGCTAAAGATTTTCCCCACGCTCGCCCGGTTGAGCTTTGGTCAATGATTCTGTCGAATCGCCAACGGGTTATCGCTGCAGCGAATGCCAAACTGAAACAAAACGCACCGGTATATCTGGCATGGTTTGGTTGGCAGCCGCCGTTGTTCGACAATCGCATGAGGGCGTTTCACTGCAACGACATCTGTTTTTGGTTTGCCAACACCGACCGTATGCTAACCCACACCGGAGGCGGATCGCGTCCGCGCAAACTGTCCAATAAAATGGCAGACGCCTTGCTGGCATTCATGCGTACCGGCGATCCGAACACGGCGCTTTTACCCAAATGGCCTAAATACACAGAATCCAATTGCGAAACAATGATTCTCAACGACTTGTGCGAAGTCAAAAATAACCCGGATAAAAACGGACGGGAATCGCTTGGATAATCAATGAAAGTTTATATCGAAACGTATGGTTGTCAGATGAATGTGGCCGACAGCGAGGTAGTGGTTTCTATCCTTGCAGGTGAAGGTTATGAAGTTACTCGACGACTGAGCGACGCCGATCTGGTGCTGATAAATACCTGCTCGGTACGCGAAAATGCCGAACAACGGGTACGCGGACGTTTGGATGTATTCCGCATGGAAAAGAAAAAACGGCCGGAACTGATTGTCGGCGTCATTGGTTGCATGGCCGAACGCCTGAAACATCAACTTTTAGAAGAAGAAAAATCGGTGGATTTGGTGGTTGGCCCCGATGCTTACCGCGACCTGCCTAACTTAGTGCGCAGTGCAGGGACTGGTTTGAAAGCCATCAACGTTCTGCTTTCGCGCGAAGAAACCTATTCGGACATCAGCCCGGTGCGGATGGACAAAAACCGTGTGTCGTCGTTCGTTTCCATCATGCGCGGATGCAACAACTGCTGTGCATTCTGCATCGTACCCTACACACGCGGCGCCGAACGCAGCCGCAGTATTGGCACAATCTTGCGCGAGGTAGAGGAACTTGCCGCCATGGGTTACAAGGAAGTAACGCTACTGGGGCAAAATGTAGATTCGTACCGGTGGAAAAAAGAAGATGGAAGCATAACGGACTTTGCAGGTCTTCTTGAAGCAGTCGCCGGCGTATCGCCCGATATGCGCGTGCGATTCTCCACATCGCATCCCAAGGACATGACCGACGAGGTGCTGCACGTAATGGCGGCGCACCACAACATCTGCAAAAGCATCCACCTGCCGGCGCAATCGGGCAGTACGCGCATGTTAGAATTGATGCGGCGCGGTTATACCCGCGAGTGGTATCTGAGCCGCACGGAAGCCATCAAACGTATCATGCCCGATTGCAGTATCTCTACCGACCTCATTGCCGGTTTCTGTACCGAAACGGAAGACGACCACCGCGATACACTCTCGCTGATGGAACAGGTACAGTTTGATTATGCGTTTATGTTCAAGTATTCCGTTCGTCCCAACACGCTGGCAGCCCGTAAAATGACCGACGATGTTCCCGAAAAGGTAAAAACGCGGCGTTTGCAGGAAATCATCAGCCTGCAAGGAAGGTTATCCGCTGAAAGCAAACAACGATGTATAGGTCAAACATACGAAGTATTAGCCGAAAGCATCTCGAAAAAATCAGCAGCCGAACTTTCGGGGCGCAATTCGCAAAACATGGTCGTTGTATTTCCAAAGAGAAATCATGCTCCGGGCGATTACGTGCAGGTACAGATTACCGGTTGCACACCGGCAACGCTTATAGGCGATTATGTGTAAATTCTAAAAAAACTCGTAGGTATATTTATATAAGGAACGCAGGTCGTAAGTGGCAAAAAAACTGTCCTCCTCCGTGCAAAGCCGGTTGGAATCGTACTTGTATGATACCGTTGACGACGTTTGCGATCTTTCGTTCTTTTTCCACGATTTCAGTGATAAATCACCCAGATTGTTGTATTGATATTCGTATGACACATACCTGATGCCATCCATGGTTACGGTTTCTTCTTTGACGGGACGGTTTTCTCTGTCATACTGGTACAACTTCTGATAATCCAGCTTGTCGTCAGCCCGCTTTCGCACTTCTTCCGTCAGTTCGTTTTGATTGTTATACTGTAAATTCAAACTATGCACTACATTACCTTTACCTTCTGTTTTTACTTCCGATACCAGTAAACCTTTTTCGTTATACAGATTTTCCTGTCGGAATACCAGGTTATTACTCTGGTCATAAACCATTATTTCGGTTTTGTTTCCCGAATATTTCAACTGCCGTTTTTCTACAAGGGCATTATCCGCTGTATATTGGATTTCAGAGAGTTTGCCATTCCCGTCGTACTGGTAGGTATTGCTGTATACTGAAGCGCCATCATATCCGTATTCTCTTGTTTTGTTACCTTTGGGGTCGTAAGTGATTTTCTGGCTACGTTGCAGTTTATCACGATTACCATCGTACCGCTCATAATTCACTCTGTTATCGTTGTTGTCATACTGATATACGACTAAGGAGATAACCTTGCCTTCTGCATTATACTTGGCAACTTCGGTGATGTTCCCCTTCGCATTGTATTTCGTGACAGAAGATTTATAACCTTTTGCGGAAGGTTTCCCGTCCACATAGTCGTACGTCCATTGCGTCTGAGTTTTTACTTTGGCTTTCGCCATACGGTCTTTTTCTACCGTATCGAAATCATATTGCGCTATAGCCGGAATTAAGCATGCAATCGCTAAAAATAATGTAACAAAAAATTTCGTATTCATTTTTCACATTTGTTTAATTTTCAATAAAATATTTATTATCTTGCTGAATATTTGGTCTACAGACAGAATAGAATGGCCATCGCTACAATCTATTTTCATAAAATCATCTCTGTCCGACAGGGAAAGGTACGATTCACGTACAGTTTTCTGAAAACTAAGATCAGCTTCGTGAATATCCTTTTTACCGCGAAGATATAGACGTTCATCGCCTTCGCGGTGGTCTTCCAGTTTTTGGCGCGTAAACTCGAAAGGCACATCGAGAAAGATATTCAGGTCGGGCTTGGGTAGTTGATGATATTCAAATTCCAATTGCAGTATCCATTCGCGCAAAGCCCTGATATCTTCCTGATCACTGATTTTTGCACATTGATAAGCGACATTGGAATATACGTAACGGTCGAGCAGTACCATATCGCCTTCGTTCAGCCATTTTTCGAGTGTCGGTTTAAAATCAAAACGGTCGCCTGCATATATCAAGGCTACCAGATATGGATGTACCTGATGTATATCGCCCAGTTCGCCGCGAAGGAAACGCGATATCAGCTCGCCATACACAGGGCTGTCCGTGCGCGGAAAGTGTAATTGACGGCAACGATAACCACGAGCGACCAAGTACTCGCTTAACCGGTTGATCTGCGTTGATTTACCGGATCCGTCCAAACCTTCAATAACGATCAGCCCCATACCATAACATTATTCCAACAGACCAAAAAGTACGCCAACACATCCATAAATTAACTCTTTTGTTGCAGCGTTCTCTTTGGATGATTTGGGTATACGTACCGTGATTTTGATTTGCTGACTGGCTTCGGGTTTGAAATCCCAAATCTTAACATTTCCATTTTTGCGATTGTCAAAAAGAATATTCCGGCGGATATCCGAAATAACAAATTCGATATCGGGAAGTACATCGTCTGTACAAACGAGCAGACGATATTGTTGCCCTGCGAAAACCGTTTTGAATACTTCCGCTTCTTCGCTTTCGCTCATGATTACTGCCTGATAATTCCCGTCGTGTATGTAAGGGGCTAATTGGGGCAGGCAACCGTTTTTAACGAAAGATTTGCATTGAGCATGAGCATTTGGCAATGAAAATACAGTTACCAAAAAAAATGTTACGATGGCTAATGCCGTTATTTGTTTTTGCTGCATGGGATTCTATTATTTGGTAAAGTAATAACGCAGATTTTGTATTTGAGCCTTAATATGAGCAAATGTTTCAGGTGTAACATCAATAATGTTTGAAGCGACGATGTCGCTGGTTTTACCGTCATCGTTAACAGTTACAACATTCGGCGTCTGATCGACGTATATTTTGTCGAATATATTTGCCAACCCCGATAAATCATTCATCATATCTGCTACATCGGATATGTCTTTGAAATCAGACATTACCCGCCACATCATGTCAAAAGTTAGTATCTGATCGACTACTAATTGTTTCATCCGGCTTTCGTCCGAAAGCAAATTTTCGTCAATCGAGTTGGTTGCGATGTACATCCCTTCTACCCATCCGCCGGTCAGTATGGCCAATGTCAGCGAATAACGGTCGCCTTCATTCAACGATGACGTACACGAAGCATATGTTTCGGATATAATGTGCATCACCGCATCTTTATCGTTTATACTGGCCTCTAATTGTTGCATGGTATTGAGGTCAACTGACGACGACAATCCTAAGCCTTCCATTAATTGCCGGATAGCCAGTTTATATCGTAACACGGTTTGCGACTGTTCAAACAGACCTGCATAAGCCAGATCGGTTATGTATCCCCCGAAATTAAGCGCCATTTTCTGGTGGGTCAGGTATTTTGCTGCATTGGCGGGATCATTCAGCAAGGCAGGTTGCCAGCCAATACCTGAACTTTTCAGCAGCATGGACAACTCAATTGGCGTCGGCAAAGCATAGTACATTGTCCTGGCCATGTTGATATAAGTCGAATCGCTGACCAAATCGGCCAAATCAACGGTTATATCGTTTGTTATTTGCTGTCGGCTGCATGTACTGCACGAATGGCACATCGCCATACAGATGCCGCCAATCAACAAGGATACTGAAAAACGTATGTTTCGCATAGTTTAAAATTGGATAAAATTATTCGCAAAGGTAGAAAAATAACCCATAATAAATCATTCTTTTTATTTATACGATGAAAAAGTTCTTTGGGTTACAAAATGCTGCAATTATTTTCGTTTTTCATTCTGACAATTGTTCCTGTCGTTAAGTTTTCCGGACTGCAAATGCGTACTTCGGCCACTCCACTGTGCAATGCGACGAAAGCATTGTCAAGTTTGGGTATCATTCCTGCCGTGATGACGCCTTCTTCCTTATATTGCCGGTACAAATTCTCATCCAGAAAGTCAATTACCGATTGTTCATCATCAGGATCGCGCAATACGCCTTTTTTCTCAAAACAGAAAACTAATTGCACCTGAAATGTTTTCGCCATTGCCATGGCAATATTCGAAGCAATGGTGTCGGCATTGGTGTTGAGCAACAACCCTGCGTTATCGTGCGTGATGGGCGCCATTACAGGTACAAGGCCTGTTTTGATAAGACTGCCCAGCACATCAGCCGAGATACTGTCGGGGGTTACATCGCCGGCAAAACCATAATCAATATCTTTTACAGGACGTTTCACGGCGGGAATCAGATTGGCGTCGGCGCCGGTCAGTCCGATGGCGTTGCAGGCGTAGCTCTGGAGTGCGGCCACCACGTTTTTGTTGATTAGCCCGGCATATACCATTGTGACTATATCCAACGTTTCGCGGTCGGTGATACGCCGGCCGTCTACCATTTTGGGCGTAATACCCAGTTGTCCCATCAGTTTGCTGGCGATTTTACCACCGCCGTGCACTAATATTCTGGGGCCTTGCCACGCTGCAAAATCACGCAGCACGGTTTCGAGTACAGGCGGGTTGTCAATGACATTACCGCCTATTTTTAAGATGATTAATTTCATGAATTACAAAATACTGTGCACCACTAATCCGCTCCTCAACTTCGGCTCAAACCAAGTCGTTTTTGGCGGCATGATGTTACCGGTGTCGGCAATATCTATCAACTGTTTCATGCTGACAGGATAAAGCGCAAAAGCGACAGCCATCTCACCCGAATCCACGCGCCGTTTCAATTCGCCCAGTCCGCGAATACCACCTACGAAGTCTATACGTTTGGAATTGCGCAGGTCGGTAATGTCGAGGATGGGCGTCAGTACGAGGTCTGAAAGTACCGTCACATCCAAGCAACCGATGGGGTCAGCGTCGTTGTATGTACCCTGTCGCGCTGTGAGCGCATACCATTTCCCGCTAAGATACATACTAAATTCGTGTAAAGCGGCAGGGCGGTATTCGTCTGCTCCTTTGCACTGTACAACAAAACCCTTTTCGAGTTCTTTCAGAAAATCTGCTTCCGTACGTCCGTTAAGGTCTTTCACCACACGGTTGTAATCGAATATCTTCAGTTGGTTATCGGGAAAATGTACGGCAAGGAAATAATTGTATTCCTCGTTACCGGTGTGGTTAGGATTGGCCTTGCGGCGTTCGTCGCCCACCAGCGCTGCGGCAGCCGTGCGATGATGTCCGTCGGCTACATAGGTGTTGGGGATGTCGGTAAAAAGTTCAATGATGCGGCTGATGTTCGCCGGATCGCTGATTACCCAAAGTTGGTGCCCGATACCATCGTCGGCAGTAAAATCATATTCGGCAGGCGCGGTTACAATTTTTGCTACAATATCGTCTATTTCGGCAACGGCCGGAAAAGCGAAAAATACCGGTTCGTAATTGACATTGCTTACGCGGATATGGTTTTTGCGGTCTTCTTCCTTATCGGGTCGCGTCAACTCATGCTTGCGGATGACATTGTTGAGGTAATCATCTACCGACGCACACCCTACGATACCGTACTGTGTGCGCCCGTCCATCGTTTGTGCATAAATGTACAACTTGTCGCTGTCGTCCGTAAAGTAAATGCCGTCGGCGATCATTTTCCGGAAATTCGCACTGCCCTTGCGATATACTTCCGGGTCGTGTTCATCCATCGTAGCGGGAAGATCAATTTCGGGCTTGATCACATGAAGGAACGATAACGGATTGCCTTCCGCTTCTTTGAGCGCTTCATCGCGGTTGAGTACATCGTAAGGACGCGATGCTATTTTCGCGGCTTCGCCGCTTACCGGACGAATGCCTTTAAATGCTTTAAGTATAGCCATTTTATTATTTGATTTACATTTTTCGATTTACAATTTTCACGGACAAAAATACTATTCCCTAACGAAAAAATGATATTTTTTTATCAAGATGTAACATTTTGCAAGTAAAACCGTACAAATAAATAATGTCAAAGAATAAAGCAAAGCATGGCTAAGTCACGCAAATCAATAGGATTACTCTGTATTTTAATGGTATTATGCTGTCGTATCATGGCTTTTCCTTTGGCAGATAACGATTCGATAAGCTATTTTTTTGATCATGGAAACTATTCACAGGCAAAGATACTGGCCGAACAAAACATACAAACTGCCGGTGCAATAAATGATTGGAATGTTGTATTGCAAAATTATGAAATACTGATTGCCATTGATTCAATCACTCACAATTTTCACTCTGCTTTCATACATTTGAAAGAAAAAGAAAAAATAGCACAAAAACTGCTGGTCATCCAAAAGGACAAAATCATGAATGATAATATTCAGTATCAGAACATAGAAACGACCTCCTTACAAATTGCCAGTATGGAAGAAAAGCTTTTAAATACTGAAAAAAACATTCATCTCTGCATGAATTTGATTGTTGTAACAACTGTCGTATTGTGTTTTTTATTGGTAATCATATTTGTACAAATATTTCTTTTTCAACGGAATAAGCGGTTAATTAGTACGCTCCAGATCGAAAATAATCAAAAAAAGCATCAATTGGAAGACATAACCCGGTTGGTACACCAATATGATGATAATAATCAGCAACTTATTCATAATAATATTCAACTTGAAACGACTAATGCTGTAAAAGATAAACTGTTATCGGTAATTTCGCACGATTTGCGCAGTCCGATATCTTCACTGCAAGCGTTGTTGAATCTGTTTAGTTCCAATAATATTGCACGTACTGATTTGGTCAGTTTTTTCGGTAATCTGCTGTCACGCGTCGAAAATACATCCACCATGCTTGAAAATCTGCTTCATTGGTCGCATTACCAGTTGAAAGGTATCGAACCGATTTTTCACAAAATTGACCTGCAAAAAATCATCGACGAATGTATACATCTCTACCGTATGCAAGCCGAACAAAAACATATCGTGATTGATAATACGCTAAAAACGAACGTTTACGTATTAGCCGATGTGGAAATGTTGAAAGTTATTCTGCGTAACCTGATTTCCAACGCTTTGAAATTCACTCACTCCGGTGGAATAATTACCATCATGACTATGACAAAGGAAAACTATGCTATTATATCGGTAAAAGATACAGGTGTCGGGATCAGCCCCGAAAATCAGGAAAAAATGTTCGCTATGGACAATTTCACCACACTCGGAACCGAAAATGAAAAAGGAACAGGCTTAGGATTGATGCTCTGTAAAGACTTCGTAGAACATAACAACGGAAAAATCTGGTTGGACAGCAAAATAAATGTCGGCACAACTTTTCATTTCAGTATACCGATTTCGGATGGGTAGTTTGAAACTGTGAGCATGATAATACCGATAAATATATCTTTCTTGTTTTTATCTTGTTGCGTTGATTATCCCATCATATAATGTGCCAAATTGATTCATTTTTCAAACGATTATTCCATTCGTTTTTTTGCAAATCATCATTCACTACAAAAAATAATCGGGAATCTAACATTTTTATTAACTTTGGTGCGATTTTTGTGAGTACTTTTTTTTATAAATCATTTTCTTTGTAGATGAAGAATTATTTTATTCTTATTTTCTTTGTTTTTGCGGTGGTAAGTTGTGGGCCCGAAAAGAATGTACGGATTATGGGCAGTTTGAGTGGCGCCAGCGCCGAAAAGATATACCTGCGCGAGCTGGGTAACGAAAGTACTTCACGGAGCGATACCGCACAATTGGATGTGAACGGACATTTCTCGTTCAAACACAAAATCAGCCAGCCCACTTTTTATTCGCTTACCGTCAACGATAAGCCCATCACCCTTTTGGCGCACCCCGGTGAAAAAATTGTCATTAGTGGCGATGTACTACACCTCCCGCTGACATACAGTGTAAACGGCAGTGAAGATTCGAGGAATATCCGGCTGCTCAACTTGCGATTGGAACACACTGTCTTTGTGGGCGATTCGCTGAATAAGACATTGGATTTATACGAAGGTAACCGCAATTTTGTGAACATACAGCGTCAGTTTGAATTGACCTATCAAAATGAATTGGATAGCCTGCGGGCATACAACATCCGTTTTATGGAGAACAATCCGCAGTCGCTGGTGATCATCTATGCACTGTATCAGCAATTAAGCCAGAATAACTACCTGTTCAACCAGGAAGATGACATACGATATTTCCGCAAAGCAGATTCGGCATTTTACAGGCGTTATCCAAAAGTAGCATACGTAAATACGCTTCATGCCAATGTAATCAGAATGAACGAACAGTTTAATACCTTGCAATTGAATCGAATGTTATCCATGTTGGGACAGGATGCACCCGAAATAGCCTTTCCCGCGCCCGATGGCAGGATCATGAAATTGTCGTCCACCAGAGGTAAATATGTGTTGGTTGATTTCTGGGCATCGTGGAGCGCTCCATGCCGTACGGAAAATATTAATTTATTGAATATTTATAATAAGTATCGCGATAAAGGTTTTGAAGTATACCAGATTTCTTTGGATCAGTCTAAAACAGCGTGGGAGCGTGCCATCAAGGAGGACGGACTGATATGGATCAATGTAAGCGACCTCAAATTTTGGGATTCGGAAGCAGTGCAACTCTATGGCGTGGAAACAATTCCTGCTAATTTCCTTGTCGATCGGGAAGGAACGATTATCACCAAAAACCTGAAGGGTGATGCTTTAGACAAAAAAATGAGTGAAATTTTCGATACCACCGAATAAAAAAGTATATTTTGCTTCCGATCTTCACCTGATGATGGCGCCCGACGAATTGAGTCGTCGCCGTGAACAGGATTTTGTACAATGGCTCGACACCATAAAAAATGAAGCCGCAGCCATTTTTTTATTGGGCGATTTGTTCGATTTCTGGTTTGAATACAGGCACGTGGTTCCGCGCGGATTTGTGCGTTTATTAGGTAAATTAGCCGAATTGACCGACAGCGGAATCCCCGTACATTTCTTTGCAGGCAACCACGACCAGTGGATACGTAATTACCTGTCCTATGAATTGAATATCAATACATATCATAAACCCGCGGAATTTGAAATCAACGGCAAACGATTCTTTGTTGGTCATGGGCACGATATTAGCATGGAAAACTTCACTGATCGTGCGCTTCATTTTTTATTCAACAATCGTTTACTTCGCTTTTTGTTTGCCATGCTTCACCCTTATTTGGGAGTTTTTTTCGGGATAAACTGGTCAAAGAATCGTCGCAGACGAAACAGCAAGCGTTATGGCGCTGTTTTACCATTCGTAAGTCTTGAGAGAGAAATGATTTACCGGTATGCAAAAAAAATACTTGCCGAAAAACACTACGACTTCTTCGTTTTCGGGCATCGCCATTTGGCCATGGACATCCGTGCGGGCGAAAACAGCCGCTACATCAATACTGGAGAATGGATTGAAAAACAGACATTTGCCATTTTCGATGGAGAAGATATGAGCTTACATTCGGCCAAAGGAGAGATGGATTAACACTCGTAAAATCGCATCAAAAATGAATGAATGGCAAAAGATTGAGCGTCAACGCAGAATAAATATTATTGAGAATATCTCAAAAGCGACAAGACTTTCCTCTGCATCCATTAAAAAAGATTGGTGGATAACGATGGTTTTACGTGCATTGTTTCGTTGTGACTGTGCCGGTGTCATGGTTTTCAAGGGCGGCACATCGTTGAGTAAAGCATGGAATTTGATTGAACGTTTCAGCGAAGACATAGATATTGCGATCGATCGGGTTTTCTTTGGTTTTGAGGGCGAATTGAAAAGGAAGCAAATAAACAATCTTCGTCGTGCATTCTGTTCATACATAAAGGATAAACTGAAAGACGAGATAGACACTAAATTGAAAGAAGCCGGAATAACCAACAATTCCATGTTTGTCGAGGAAACACGGGACAGTACCAAAGACCCGCAAATCATCGAAGTTCATTATCAATCGCTTTTTGATTCAAATGATTACGTTTCGGATAAGGTGATGGTTGAGATTGGCGCACGTTCGTTAATGGACTGATATATTTTATTTCACTCACAGGAAAGTATTGTCGTAGCGGGTGTACACCGTTTTGAACAGATATTCATTAAAAAAAATCTGAAAAAATAGCCTTGACGCACGTTAAAATATCCGCTTCATTTGCACCGAATTTGAAATCATAGGAAAGAATACCGGAATGATAGCGAAAAGTACGAAAACAGTAACAAAACCGTTATTTTTCTTCTTAATTCCGAATTTTTCCATGATTTTTCACCTCTTAATTCTTATTTTTTTTAATTTTTAATTGCCCTGAAAACCCTACGGATGTACTATTCCTCAAAAGATCTCGCCGCCATGATGGATATGAGTTACAATACCTTTCGTGCGGAACTGCGCCGCAACGCCGCCCTCTACCGCCAACTGACCGCAATGGGCTGGCATAACTATAAGAGGTTGTGCAAGGCTCATGTGCTTGAAATTATCAAAGCGCTGGGCTATCCCGACGGTTACGAACATTACCTCCGTTGATTTCGACGGCTGCAAACTTGTTGCCCACAAACACGTTGTTGGTAACGGTTGCCTTCGCGCCGCCCGTTATCGTCCCGA
>Ga0082212_10005441_pt1 | contig 17365 bp, 20 predicted proteins | sample TergutNt197P3_FD_71548 | JGI IMG/M metagenome (GOLD analysis project Ga0082212, IMG submission 71548) | Neocapritermes taracua P3 segment gut microbial communities from Petit-Saut dam, French Guiana - Nt197 P3 | ecosystem: Host-associated > Arthropoda: Insects > Digestive system > Gut ... | reverse complement strand
GAATCATTAGAGTATAATGCAGCAGTATCACACAAAGTCCCAGTTTTTGTTAACCAGTTTATGAATGGTCCACTTTTGTTAACAATTCGATACGAAGACTTGGAAGATGTTTATAATTACCTTGCACGAAACGTAATAAAGCCACGCGCAGAAAGTATAATTAAGCATACGCAAAGCAATATCCAAAAACCTTCAATAACAACAAGTACCAAACGGGAAAGTATTAAAGAAGATTTGAAGTTGCAAAGCAGTACATTTTATAAAAGGAGGAAGTAACATGAAAGTAAAAATGAATGGTACGTTTAACAAACAAATGTGTAAATCAGATGGCACTGTTGTTATTCGTTTCAAATTCCCTTATTCTGAAATTGCACAGTATGCTAACATGCTAACCATGTTGAATAGCACACTTGATACTGCAGTTGAAACAGAAGATGGAACTTTGATGAAAGTTGGTCCACTCAACTACAAAAGCATGAAAGTTGACAAAGATGGAGAATGCACACTTGACCTTCAAAACAGTGCAGACGCTATCACATGTCTTGATGTTCCTAAAATCATAAACAAGAACATCATTGTTAAATTGATACAGGGGTAATTATGGAAACAAAGAAAGAAGCATTTGATGCAATTCGTAACCTAGCCAAGGAAACTGCAGTTCAATTAAAAGGGCTGCAGGAAAACCTAGGAGATTACAACAAACCAGTTAACGCTGATTTGGTAAAAACAACCAAGGCAATGTTTTATGAAAAAACCTTGGAAATTTTGAGACAATTTAAGGAGGGTCGTAAAGGTGAATAAGAACTACAGAGTACAAGAAGCACTTGAAGTCCTTAAGTCGCGTAAAAACAAAGAGGCTGTGATTGATATCACCAAGCGCTTTCCTTTGTTTGCTACTGCTTCTTTTGAGGAAATCATAAATGCTTTACCAGATGAGATTACGTTGAAAAAGTTGGAAGGTTACTTAAGAGGTGGAATTGAAATTACTAATTCTGGTGAGGAGGAAGAGGTAATTGATTTACCATTAAATAAGGAAACCAAAGACACCAAGAAAAAGGACCAGGTTAAAGGGCAACAGGAGTTTGACTTTGATGACGATGAGGAAATTGAAAAACCTAAAAAGAAATCAAAGGAAAAGGAAGAGCCTAAAGCTTCCAAGAAAACAAAGTCCAAACCAAAAGTAGAAGAAGACAACGATGATGATTTCGATGTTGACTTTGATTCAGATGACGAGGACGAAGATGATGAGGAAGAGGAAGTAAAACCAAAGTCCAAAGATAAGGAAAAAAATAATATATGCTTATTTTGTTATTGTTTTTTTTATAGTGGACGAAAGCCTTTTGATTGGGGGAAAGCCTTTCAATGGGGCGAAAGCTTTTCGCCCCTACGGTTAACGTATCCCCAACTTCGTCTTAATAGCACTTGGGACAGCATCCTTGTGCACAACAATATTAATGGTTTTATACGCCACAAAAGCCTCTGAGGCATACCACATTCCTTTGTATTTACTGTCGGTGCCCCACGAATTTTTGACCATGTAGAATTTCTTGCCTGTCTGGTCTTTGGCAATGCCATAGATCAACATGCCGTGATCGTCTGTTGTTTGGTAATTATTGTATCCTGTTTGGCGCAGTTCCTGCGTAACATCCACTTCCTTACAGGGCATTGATGCCAATTTTCTGATTTCGGCATCGCGTTCCGTTCTGCTTAGTCCAACCCAACGTGCCTGATCGGAACCGGATGTTTCTATTGATTCCAAATCCGGATAAGAAGCTACGCCGTCGCGTGTAAAACCGGCTTCGCTCACATCAGCGCCCCAAGCAACAGTATATCCCGTATTGATTGCATTATCAAACACTTCCATCAACTCGTTCAGTGGCAGATTGTAACTGAGCGACCAACGCCAGTTATCGGGAATCTCCAGCCCGAACGATGTATAGAAAGGTTTATGTGAGAAAGAAGTAAGAGACACATAATCATCCGTATTCAACCCCAACGATTCGCCGAAACTTTGGGGTGTATATTGCCTTCCCTTGTATTGAAATGAAGCAGGGATTTCCCCCAAATACGCATCAATAATCCCTTGAAACGCCTTTGGCCAAACAGGCGACAATTTTCCGTTAGGATTCGTAATAATACTTTTCAAAAAACCTGTTGCGGCAGTTACCATTTCGCCATGCACATGGATGTCTTCTCCGTATTGTAAACCCGAATAGACTTCGCGAGGAACGGCGCCGTAGTGTTTGAATACATACAAAACATCGGCAAAAGCACCTCCTTCAGCAAATTCCGATAAGCCGTGCAGGCGAACATGCTTTTCCGCCTTATCCCGATAGGTATGATTGACGACAAACATTTCGGACAAATCAAATTCGCCCTTACCCATCCGTATTAATTCGGCCTCCATCAAGGCAACGCCCGAAAACGACCAGCACGTCCCCGTACGGCTCTGATTATGAACGGGCGTAATTTTCAACTCCTTTACCGTTGTAAATTCATAACCATTCTGCGCATTTGAAAAAACAAACGCTCCCGTCAAAAGTAAAATTGTAATCAAATATTTTTTCATATCTTTTATGTATGTAATTTTCTGCAAAAGTAATTTTTTTTTTGATGCATCCCTTCCTTGAAGAAAAATTTTAGTTGCCAAAAAAATTGATGTATTGACAGTTTTATATATATGGTTTTTTATTGCATTATTAGGTAGGATATAATTTTCAATGCACCATTTTCTCCTGAATTTAATTTAAAAACATATCTTTGCAGTATGAAAGTAACAATATAAAACAGAAAACGATGAATAATGCCCTTTTTAAATTCAAACGACCTGAAAACGAACCTGTTTACGGATACATGCCCGGAAGTGTCGAATTAAATATGCTGCAAGCGGAGCTGAAACGCCAACGTGAAACACAAGTTGAAATCCCCATTATTATAGGCGGAGAAGAAATAAAAACCGGAAAGTTGGGCAAGGTGGTCATGCCCCATAATCATCGACACGTGCTTGGTACTTTCCATAAAGTTGGCGAGCATGAAGTACGGATGGCTATTGATGCCGCTTTGAAGGCAAAAGAAAAGTGGGCGAATCTGCCGTGGATAGAACGATGCTCGATTATGGAGCGTATAGCCGAATTGATTGCTAAAAAATACCGCTATGTGCTTAACGCTGCTACCATGCTCGGGCAGGGAAAGAATATCTTGCAGGCCGAAATCGATTCGGCATGTGAAATCATTGATTTCCTGCGATTCAATAATTTCTATGCTTCGGAGATTTATGCCGACCAACCCGGATCAAGCGGCGGCGTGATTAATCGTACCGAACACCGTCCGCTCGAAGGTTTTGTGTATGCCGTTTCGCCATTTAACTTCACGGCCATTGCGGGCAATCTGAATATGTCGCCGGCTGTAATGGGCAATGTTACGGTTTGGAAACCGGCGACTACTGCCGTTCTGTCAGGCTACTACCTGATGCAAGTGTTCCGGGAAGCCGGCTTGCCCGACGGCGTAGTAAACTTCCTGCCCGGGCAAGGTTCCGTAATCAGCAATGTGGTAATTAATCACAAAGAATTGGCCGGCATCCATTTTACCGGCTCGACCGGCACATTCAACGGACTTTGGAAACAGATCGGAGAGAATTTGGCCAACTATCGTTCGTATCCGAAAATCGTAGGCGAAACAGGCGGAAAGGATTTTATCTTTGCGCACGCTTCGGCAGATGTTGACAGCCTTGTGGCCGCTATTGTGCGCGGCGCTTTTGAATATCAGGGCCAAAAATGTTCGGCCGCATCGCGCGCTTATATCCCGCAATCATTATGGCCTGCCGCAAAAGAAAAGATGTTGGACATGATAAGCATGATTAAGCAGGGCGACATTGAAGATCCGACTACTTTTGTCGGCGCAATGATTGACGAAAAGGCGTACGACGGCGTTATGGCTTACCTCGAAAGGGCGAAAAAGGCGGCAGACGCCGAAATAATTGCCGGCGGAAATGGCGACAAATCAAAAGGCTATTTTATTGAGCCAACAGTTATTGTATGTAAAGACCCGTTGTATGAAACCATGCGCGACGAGTTGTTTGCGCCGGTCATGAGTATTTATATATATGAAGACAGTCAATACGAAGAAACGTTGGCGCTGTGCGATACTACGTCTATCTATGCGCTGACGGGCTCAATCTTTTGCAATTGCCGTTATAACACCATGAAAGCGTTGAACGCACTTCGCTATACAGCCGGCAACTTTTATATCAACGACAAGCCCACCGGCGCCGTAGTTGGGCAACAGCCTTTTGGCGGCTCGCGTGCTTCGGGGACCAACGACAAAGCTGGCGGCAAGCAAAATCTGCTGCGCTGGGTAAGCCCGCGCACCATCAAGGAAACGTTTATACCGCCGGTTGACTTTGCGTATCCGTATATGAAATAGTCGTTACCTCTATTCTGTTCCCATCCGGATCGAGGGTTTCAAATTCGTAGAATCCGTCGCCTGTTTTTCGAGGGCCTCTTACAATCGGAAAACCGGAGGCTTCAAGTTGCTTTGCCTTTTTATCTACTTCGGCCATCGTATCTACGCCAAAGGCCAGATGGGTAATGCCTTTATACGGTATAGCCGTTTTCTTTTTGTGGTCGGCGAGTTTTGGCAAAGTCATAATTTCCAATTTGGCTCCTGATGCGAACGTAATAAAATATGTTTCCAACCCGGTTTGCGGATTCGAATATTTTTGATTCGGGGTCCCACCAAAATACCTGATATAGTAATCTTTCAGTATTTCTAAACGATCGGTCCAAACAGCTATATGTTCTAAAGTCATCTTAATTGATTTATCTTCCATATCTTATTCAGTAAAAATCGTGTTTTTCCGGGACAAATTTAATAAAAAAATCCGTCCTTTGCAACCTTTCGGATATGAATTTACGTCTAACAAGAAATATCAAATAAATTTTATTAATCATCTAAAAAGTTAAAAGACATGTTCCCTGAAGAATTTTCTATCATTTCAGTATTGATTTTTACTGTTCCATTTATTTTTACGGTATTGATTGTTTGGATCAAGAGTATTGAAAAGCGCAAACACAATCAGTTGCAAGCCGATTTATTTACCAAAGCGCTTGAAAAAGGACAAGCCGTCCCGAAGGATTTGTTTGCAAAATCAGACAAGGAAGACAGCCCATTGAGAACCGGGATTATTTTAGTGCTTGTAGGTATCGGTATATCGTTCATGTTGTGGGTATTAATTGACGTGCCCGAAGACCGGCGTGTTGCCATTGTAGGAATTTTGCCTTTTTTCATGGGTGTCGCATTCCTGATCATCCATTTGATCGAAAAGAAAAAAAAGGACCGACATAATGCCCAATGATACCTTACTTGTATCGCGTGCAACACTGTTGGGGGACCGGAAAGCCTTTGGTCAATTGGTAGAGGCTTACCGATCGCCCATTCGGCGTTTTTTATTCAACCTGACGGGTGGCGATGAGGAACTGAGCAAAGACTTGGCTCAGGATACTTTTATAAAAGCCTGGCTGCATATCGGCTCATTCCGTATGGCGGCCGGGTTTTCGACATGGTTGTACCGTATTGCCTACAATATCTTCTACGACTATATGCGTAACAGGCAACCAACAGCTGAAGTGGATTTGGAAACAGTAGCCGCCGGTATGGAAGCCGACATACCCGACCGGGGGCTTAGCATTGATTTTGCACGGGCATTAACTATGCTTAAAGAGGATGAACGAACTGCCATGTTGTTGTTTTATATGGAAGATCAAACCATTGGCAAGATTTCAAAAATCATGCACTGCCCGGTCGGTACCATCAAATCACACCTTCACCGCGGCAAGGAAAAATTAACCAAATATTTTAAAAATTATGAATGATGAATCAAAGATAATGGACGACCGAGATTTCAAGAAAATATTTAAGGCGCACAGGGTAGATATTTTCGATGAAGGTTTTTCGGAGCGCATCATCGGCATGTTACCCGAACGAAAAAGCATATTACCGCAAATCATCATGGTGGTATCGGCCGTGATTGGCTTGGTACTTGTTTTTAGCATCTATGGTTTTGATACCATGCAAGAACAGATTTACAGCCTGTCTATCTCCGTCGGCCGCATACAAATGCCGTCGCTGCTTTCCTGCATTACCTATCTAAGCATCCCGGTAATGGCAGGGCTAATCAGCTATTCGATCGCACAAGTATCTGAATATTAACTTAAAAACACATTGCAAATTATACCTGTTTCCATATTTTTAACATTTCGCCTTGTTTTTTTTCACTTTTTTATATAATTATTATACAAAAAGTTCCGTTATTTGTTACCCTGTTTTAAAGAAATTGATAAAACTATGAGAAAGTCAACGATATGGTTACTTGTGGGAGTAATGGGATTTACTTTTACAGGACTGATTTTTCTACAGTTGTATTATGTCAGTACAATGATTAAAACAGCCAATGTGCAATTTGACGCAACCATCAAGCGTTGTTTGGAGAGAGTTGCGCATCTTGTAGAATTAGATGAAGCGCGCAGGGTTTTATTGGAAATGACGGATGAAAGTCTCAACGATAAAAAGGAGGGCAATCCTGCTGCTTCCACCGGAAACAATACTTTCAATGAACAAATCATAAACCGACAATTATCCATCGAAACAATCGGCATTTATCAAATGCAAACCGAGATATATCAGAGAATTGAACGAAGTATGATCAGCAGTAATACTTCATCCAAAGATGCAATCATCAGGGCCTCCGAAGAACAACAAAAAAACCAGCAAATACGCAGACAATACACTTCAGGACTTCTCAACGAAGTTTTATACGATCTCGAAAATACAGCTCCGCTAAAACCAATTGAAGAACGGGTAAACTTCAGTATTTTGGACGATTATATAAACTTTGAACTTGCAAGCAATGGTTTAGATATCCCCTACATTTTTACGGTAATAGACAAAGATGGGCGTACGGTATTTCAAAACAAGGCTTTTGACAGTCCGCCAAAAGTTATTGATTTAATCACGCAAGTGCTTTTCCCCGCTGATCCACCATCTCGACGAAGTTATCTGAAAATTTATTTCCCAACCAAAATGGATTATATTACAAGTTCCGTTACATTCTTTGTGCCTTCCGTCTTGTTTACATTTATCCTGTTGCTCACATTTGCATTTACCATATACACCATTTTCCGCCAGAAAAAGCTCTCGGAAATGAAAAACGACTTTATCAACAACATGACTCACGAGTTGAAAACGCCGGTTTCTACCATCTCACTTGCTGCTCAAATGCTGAAAGATAACGATATGAAAAAGAATCCGGATGTTTTCCGGCATATATCGGGAGTTATCAGCGACGAAACCGGGCGTTTGGGCTTTTTGGTTGAAAAGGTGCTTCAAATATCTCTCTTTGAAAAACAAAAAGCTACCTTGAAACTCAAAGAAATTGATTCCAACGATTTATTAGTCAGCATCGCAAATACTTTTGCCCTGAAAGTCGAAAAATTCGGAGGAAACATTGATATCGATTTAGGAGCAGAAGAGTCAACGATCTATGCCGACGAAATGCATATTACCAACGTATTATTTAATTTGTTGGATAATGCACTGAAATACAGAAGGCAAGATGTGCCGCTTCAATTGATGGCACGCACGTCGAACGATAACAACAAACTATATATCTCGATTGAAGACAACGGTATCGGTATCAAAAAAGAACACTTGAAAAAAATATTTGAACGATTCTACCGCGTGCCAACCGGTAATGTACACAATGTAAAAGGTTTCGGCCTTGGTTTGGCATACGTTCGCAAGATAATTGAAGACCACGGCGGTTCAATCCGAGCCGAACAACAGGACGAAAAATCAACAGGGACAAAATTTATAATTTCTTTACCATTATTCACTAATAAACAATAAACCTATGGAAGAAAAAACAAAAATCTTCTTTTGTGAAGATGACGAAAATTTAGGATCGCTTTTAAGAGAGTACTTACAGGCAAAAGGATATGATACAGACCTCTATCCGGATGGAGAAGCCGGCTATCGCGGGTTTCTTGCCCATACTTATGACGTTTGTGTCTTGGATATTATGATGCCGAAAAAAGACGGTTTAACATTAGCGCAGGATATTCGATTAATCAATCCGGATATTCCAATTCTGTTTCTTACCGCCAAAACAATGAAAGAAGACATATTGGAAGGCTTCAAAATGGGCGCCGACGACTATATTACCAAACCTTTCAGCATGGAAGAACTGCTGCTTCGTATCGAAGCGATCATGCGCCGCGTGAAAGGGAAAAAACAGAAAGACGTGCCCTTCTACAAAATAGGACAGTTTATGTTCGATACGCAGAAACAGACATTGACGATTGGCAAAAAAATAGTCAAATTAACAACAAAAGAAAGCGAACTGCTCAAACTGTTATGTTCACATTCGAACGAAATCCTGGAACGCAATTATGCGCTGAAAACCATTTGGGTGGATGACAACTACTTCAACGCCAGGAGTATGGACGTATATATTACCAAACTTCGTAAAATCCTGAAAGCCGATCCTGAAATCGAAATCATCAATATCCACGGCAAAGGCTACAAACTTATCACGCAATCAGTTGAAGAACAGGGCGTTTAGTAGAGGCGGCACATGGCTCGTCTCTACTAAATAGTCAAAGTTTCATTCCTTTCAGCTCTTTTCTAAGATTTTGTGCGTTTCCTGTGGTGACTTTATTCATCAGCGACCAAAAGCGTTCGCTGTGATTCATCTCAACCGTATGGCATAATTCGTGCAAGAGTACATAATCAATTAAGTGATCGGGCAATAGCATAAGCGAAGCCGACAGGTTAATTCGCTTTTTCGAACTGCAACTCCCCCAACGTGTTTTAGTTTGACGAACAGTCATCCCCGAATATTGAAACCCATGCCGGCAAGCGAGCACTGCAAGGCGTTCGGGCAAAATGCGAATAGCTTCCTGCCTCATCACTTTTGAAACGATGACCCAAAGTTTTTGTTGAATCTGTTCGTTATTAAAATCAGTATCCTCCGGGCATGCAATATGTAATATCCCCTCTTTCAGTGATATGTATATATTTGTCCGTTGCGTTCGGAAAATATGCAGTACGAACGTTCGGGTTTTCATTTGGCAATCTTCGTTTAATATCGGTCGTTTCCGGTTTTCCGCTATCATTTTTCGAAGTCGTTCGCGCTTGGAATCAATAAAAGCAAGAAGTTCGCTTTCTGTCCCCTTTTTAGGTATCGTCGCTATGATTTTACCGGCTACGACACGCAATGAATAATGTTTTGCCCTCAGATTTTTGCGAACATCAATAAGACCTAATTCTTTTCCGTCGATTGTCTTTCCCATTCATCCCTTATTCACATTTGATTGACTCGACGGCCAATAATCTTTTTTTGACCTCCAACCCTCCGGCATAACCTGTTAAGTCGCCGTTTGCACCGATTACACGGTGGCAAGGGATAATAATCGGAATCGGATTACGGTTGTTGGCAAGCCCTACGGCACGACATCCTTTCGGGCAATCAATGGCTTCGGCAATTTGTTTGTAGGTACGTGTTTCCCCGTAGGGAATATCCCGAAGGGCATTCCAGGTGCGCATCTGAAAACCGGTGCCCTGTAGATCAAGCGGTAATGAAAACACCTGTCGTACTCCCGCAAAATAGTCAACAAGCTGTCGAACAGCCTCTTTCAACAACGGGTTTTTAACCTCAACGGTATGAATACTTTCCTTGACGTCGAATGCAAATTGGACTTTGGCAATCCCCCTCTCATTGGCCACTATGCGGAGCATTCCGATTGGAGAATCGTAGTAACATATATGTAACATGGGATTATAATGCCAAATTATACCCCTCCCGATACGGCGTTTTCCGAAGATTGTTCGCTTCCATATCGAAGAAAAGAAATTCTTCTCTTGCAGGATCCCACTTCAGCGGCCGATTCAGTTCATAGCAAATATTCACAAGATGACATAGAGAGGCGGTACGATGTCCGACTTCAACTGTGCTTAACGGCTGTTTGCGGGATTTCATGGCACCTAAAAAGTCCTCATAATGGTCATCGCTCTTATACAGTTTGATTTTATCGTCGCCGATTTCGACATCTTGCAACTTGGCAGGAATCGTATCCAAGAAACTGCGGCTTATGTCAATCACACCATCTGTGCCAATAAAACGCACGGCATTTCCGTCGGCTTTACGGAAAGGCTCGTGTGTCATGATAGTTCCGTTTGCATACCGCATTGTAAGCGGTTTCAATTCGCTTGGATTTGAAGGGATAAATTCTACCGGCCCTGAGTCGTCCATACCCATCGCCCATTGGGCAATATCGAACATGTGAGCGCCCCAGTCGCAAACCATCCCGCCTCCATATTCCTTGTAGTCGCGCCAGTTCGGAAAACCGCTGCGTTCTAATGGAAAAATCAATTCTTCGTTATACGGATTCATCTGTGCAGGACCGATCCACCGTTCCCAGTTCAAGGTCTTTGGAAGAGGCTGTGCCGGCAAATTATATTTGATGGGAGGAGGCCCGACAGATACTTTAATTTCTTTTATATCACCGATATATCCGTTACGGACCAATTCACATGCATGCCTGAAATTACGCCATGAGCGTTGCATATTACCTACCTGCAGGACACGTTCATACTTCTTCACGGCATTGGCCATGGCACGTCCTTCTTCGATGCTGTGTGTCATCGGTTTTTCGACATACACATCTTTTCCTGCACGACACGCTTCGATGGTCATCATGGCATGCCAATGGTCGGGAGTGGCAATAATAACGCCGTCAATGTCTTTATTCGCCAAAAGTTCTCTGTAATCCGCATACAGTTTAATCCCCTTGAAAGCCTGTCCTTTTGCTCTTTCGGTAGCGCGTTCAATACGCTCTTGAGTAAACGGCAAGCGAAGCGATTCGCAATCAGCCAATGCAATTACATTGGTATCAGGCTTAGCCGCAAACGAAGGACCTAATCCGCGCCCCTGAGCGCCGCACCCGATAAGCCCTAAATTGATCTGATCGCTCGGAGCCGCAACGTTCGTGCCGCCCAATACATTACGAGGCAAAATCGTAAATGCGGCCAAACTCAATGCGCCATTTTTTAAAAATATTCTTCGATTCATTTTGCTTATAATTATTATTATGAAGTTGATTGGATAATTCGTATGAGTTAATGTTAAAAACTTGCAATTCTTCGCTTACAAAGTTAGATAAAAATGAGACAAAACACCAATAGTTAAAAAAAAAACTGCTTTCTATTGTTTTTTTCTGTTTTTTATTTATACATTTGCCTGACAGATTATGGACCTTTTTAAAAAAAACTTCACAATGAACGAACGTTTTTTAGAACTTATCGAAAACAGCATCAAAGCGCACTGGGAGCTTCCGGCTTTGACCGATTACAAGGGTAAAACCTTTTATTACAAAGAAATGGCTGAGGAGATGGCTAAGTTACATATTGTTTTTAGTCAAGCCGGCATCAGCAAAGGTGAAAAGATTGCGTTAATGGGCAAAAATTCTTCGCGATGGGCTGTCTGTTTCTTTGGCATATTATCGTATGGCGCCGTAGCTGTTCCGATCCTGAACGATTTTAAGCCTGAAAATGTGAATCATATCATCAACCATTCGGAAGCAAAATTGTTTTTTGTGGCTAATACGATTTGGGAAAACCTCGATGAATCGGCCATGCCCAACGTCTCTTGCTTTTTTTCCGTAGATGATTATTCAATCATTCTTTCCAGGCAACCTGAAATCGAGAAATTATGCGAACAGACGGAATCCCGTTTTCACGAATTGTATCCCGAATCTTTTACCCGCGAGCATGTGAAATACCATCTCGAAAACCCCGAAGATTTAGCCCTGTTGAACTATACATCGGGAACAACCGGTTTTTCAAAAGGCGTCATGCTACCCTATCGCAGTTTATGGAGTAATACGGTATATGCAGCCGATGAATTACCGTTTATTCATTCAGGCGACATTTTTGTTTGCATCCTGCCTATGGCACACATGTACGGACTGGCGTTTGAAATATTGAACGGAATTAATAAAGGGTGCCATATTCATTTTTTGACACGCGTGCCCAATCCTAAATTTGTCATAGATTCTTTTGCGGAAATTCGCCCCAACCTTATTATCGCCGTTCCGCTGATCATCGAGAAAATTGTAAGAAATAATGTTTTCCCTCTTTTGAAACAGCCCAAAATGAAGTTTTTATACAAGATTCCACTTGTAAAACAGATTATTAAAAAGAAAATATGCGCCAAACTGAATGCTGCATTTGGGAACAATTTCTATGAAATCGTGCTCGGCGGAGCAGGCTTAAACAAAGAAATTGAAGCGTTCTTGAAATCCATCGGTTTCAAATATACCGTAGGATACGGCATGACGGAATGTGGGCCATTAATTACTTACGAACAGTGGGATACATTTAAACCGGGATCGGTAGGTACGGTTGCTGACCGAATGGAAATAAAAATTGATTCGGCCGACCCGCAAAACGAAACAGGAGAAATTCTTGTGCGCGGAGCGAACAATATGCTGGGTTATTATAAAAATCCGGAGGCCACAGCCGAAGTAATGATGCCCGACGGATGGATGCGCACGGGCGATCTGGGCGTAATCGATAAGGATGGGTTTTTGTATATTCGCGGACGCAGTAAAGCATTGATATTAAGTTCAAACGGGCAAAACATCTATCCCGAAGAAATTGAAAGCGTTCTGAATAGTATGACTTATATTTCCGAATCGCTGGTAATTCAAAAACAGGATAAACTGCTCGGTTTGGTTTACCCTGATTTGGATTTGGCTGAGAAAGAGGGATTAACCGAACAAGACCTTCAACTTATCATGTCAACCCACTTGGAAACGCTCAACCGGCAAATTCCCAATTACTGCAAACTAAGCGAAATCATACTCAGGCAAGAAACTTTCGAAAAGACGCCCAAACAAAGCATCAAACGTTATCTTTATCAGGAAAGCGAATAACCTCTCCTAAAACCCCTCCGCAAGAGGGGAATAGCTCTCCCCCCCTTCGGGGGAGTTAGAGAGGATTACATTTCATTAATCTTAAACGGATTAAAGGATGTTTCGCGATCGTAAACATCGCTTTGGTCAATTTTTTTCATCCGTTTGACAACGAAGACTGTTACAGGCAGGATAATTACCTCATAGAGTGTTTTCAATCCGGCTTCAGTTACAGCTATCACACAGAGTTCACGCCAGCCAAGCAGTCCTCCGAGAGCAATCGGGAAAAAAATGATGGAATCGGCGCTTTCGCCGACAATAGATGACACAATTGCACGAAGTGAGAAGTTCTTGCCTTCGGAAGCTACTTTCATGCGGCTCATTACGTATGCATTCAAGAAAGAGCCAACCAAGAAAGCAAGAAAACTTGCCCCTACAATACGCGGCCCCAACCCGAAAATAAAAGAAAACGCTTCGTCGCCTTCCCAATAAGGAGCAGCCGGGATCAGGATGGCCAATTGCGTAAAACCTACCACTAAGAAATTCATTAAAAAGCCCGTCCAAATAATCAGACGGGCTTTTTTGTAACCCCATACTTCAACGATGCAGTCATTAATGATATAAGCAACCGGAAAAACCAGCAGACCGGCAGTGGCCGAAACAGGTCCAAGTTGAATCACTTTCGTTGCCAGCAAGTTTGAAACAATCAAACATACACAGAACAAGATTCCCATCAACATAAAGGGAATCGAAACATTTTTTTTCATACTTTCTTGTTTTTAACGTGGTTATGCAAGCACACGGAATATATAGAGACGCAAGGCCTTGCGTCTCTACATATTATAATTATGACAACGCAGAAATGGCTGAACCTACAAGATTAGGATCCTGCATTTCGTCAATGATCGTAATGGTCACTCCCGCCGGCAACAATACTTCAAGCTCTTTTGCAACAAGGTCCTTATAGTAGGTTTCGTTATGTTTGTCTTTTCCCCAAAATACACTGCCGTCGGCAGCAAGGCAAATACGCTTAATTTCAGGATTTTGAGCAACCAACACCTGAGCCAATCCGGTAAGCGAAGCAGCAACAAGTTTTGCTGAACGGTCATAAATCCATTGTCCGGCATTTACCTGATCTTCAGGTTGTCCGTCAGGTTTATTAATCAATTCGGCTAAGTCAGCGCCGTCGAAATCGTATTGAATCTTCCGGTTGAAGAAAAGCGTTTTGAATATTTCACCAACATATCCGCCCGATATGGCTTTTTCGAAAAGTTGTCTTCCCTTGTTATTCGACATGGCATCTACCAAGTAATCCACAACTGTCAGATGCGGAGGATTGAAGTTGCCCGATTCGAGGTTCACCGGAATAACGCCTTCATCTTTACTGTTTAGCTTTTCAATTTTGTCGAGTGGCATCAGACTTGCCATATTGGTACCTGTCCCTACGATTAATCCCATGTACGTGTCAAAACCGGTTTCGCTTAGTCCGGCAAACAAACACGCAACAGTATCATTGATTACTTTGATGTTGTTGAATGTTGTACGGATATTTTTGTAGTTGTTTAGATGTAACATCAAAGGCTCTCCGACAGGTTTTTCAATCATATCCGGAATGTCTATCCTTTTATTCCAGCGAAGCAGGATGGCGTCGCCGTTAAGCCTTGAAGCTGCAGGGTACGAAAAACAATAGCCGATTTGTGTCACGGTTTCGTCCAAAGTCTCAAGGCTGCAGATCAGCGAAGCCATTTCGTTAAATAAATCCACTTGTTTGAAGCCGGCTGTCTCTTTGGCCGATAGCGGTTTCTTCTTCGATTCGATGATAAACGGCTTTCCGCCTTTGAATTCAACGATTGCCGCCCTGAAATTTGTTCCGCCCCAGTCGAGCGTAAGCACTTTTCCATCGTTGATGTCTTTTTTCGGCGTAATGTGAGTCGGGATATCCGAAATTTCCATTCCGTCTTTTTTCAGACCTTCTTCAATTTTCGCCTGTAAACTATTTGCAATTTCTCTAAGTTGTTGGGTTGTAAGATCAAAAATATTCTCCATGATAACCTGTTTTTTATAATGTTATTATATTATTGTTTTATTTAGTTGCAAAAATAGAATTTTTTTGAAAATCATCGCATATCTTTTTATTTTTTTTGATAATTTTGTCGCCGCAGAAACAATTAATAAAGGATCGCTATGTTGAAAACAATCCTCTCCGTATCCGGAAAACCGGGTTTGTATAAAATGATCTCACAGGGGAAAAATCTCTTGATTATTGAATCGTTGAAAGATAAAAAACGAATTCCTGCATACGCAAATGATAAAACGATTGCTTTGGAAACTGTCGAAATTTATACAAACGACGATAGAGTGCCCCTGTATCAAGTTTTGAATAGTATAAAGGAAAAAGAAAATCTCAAACAGATTCCGTTGGATATTTCAAAAGCAACGCCCGATGAATTGCGTGCTTATATGAGCGAGGTATTGCCCGAATTTGATAGAGAACGAGTATATCCGACTGATATTAAGCGTTTGATGAATTGGTATAACTTACTGGTGGAAGCAGGTATCACAGAATTCAGCCCTGAAGAAAATGCAGAAGAACAACAAGAAAAAGACGAATCCGAAGGGGAAGATGAAGTAAAAAAACCGAAAGAAGAAGGTAAAAAGGAGGTAAAACCTAAACAAAAGGCCGCTACCACAAAAACGACCGCTTATCAAAAAACAACAACCCCTTCCAAACAACAACCAGCCACAGGAAAAATGAGGCAACGCACAAAACAAAAATAAATTATCCGGCAGATTAAACGAATGCTATCATAAAACGTCTTATAAAGTGTGAGATTTTTTTAAGTTAGTTATTTATTTTAAGTTTTTTATTTATGAAAAAAATTTTTGCAGCAAGTATTTTGCTGATGTTTGCCTTTATGGTATCCGCGCAAGGACGCGGTGGTGGTGGCCAAATGAGTCCTGAACAACAGGCTCAACGGTTTGAAACAATAAAAAAAGAGCTGAATCTGAACGATACTCAACTTGCAGGTATCAAAAAGATTGAAGAGGAGTATCAACCAAAAATGCGTGAGTTGTTTCAACAATACGGCGACGATCGTGATAAAATGATGCAAGAGCGGACGAAATTAATGAACGAGCGTAATGAAAAGGTAAAACCGCTTATTTCGGCCGAACAATACACCAAGTATGTCGAAATGTCAAATCAACAAGGCAGACCCGGTGGCGGAGGTAACAGGTAAACGAAATTCCTGATTACCGATTTTCGATTAAAGAGGGGCTGTCGTATTTTTTACGGCAACCTCTCTTGTTTTTCACTGTATGCCAAACGAAAGCCAAGATTCGAGGCGCGACTATCAGGGTTGTTGCCACTTCGTGCCGATACGCGAACGACTCTTTCCGGGCTGCCCCAACTACCACCGCGTCCTACTCGGTAAGTTCCTGAACCGGCGCCTTTAGGGTTGATTTTACCAATATCGGTATATTGGCCCAGCCAATCATTGCACCATTCCAGCACATTTCCACTCATGTCGTAGATACCCAATTCATTAGGCATTTTAGTCCCTACTTCATGTGTTGTTTTTTCGCTATTACTCTCAATCCATGCAACCTCACTTGCCACATTACTGCCACAGTATTTGTAGCCTTGGCTGTTGAGACCTCCACGAGCTGCAAATTCCCACTCTGCCTCAGTCGGAAGTCGGTACTCCATACCGGTCAAATCATTCAGCTTGCTGATAAACTCCTGCACATCGTTCCAGCTAACCCGTTCCACAGGCAAATTATCACCTATGAAATTTGATGGATTATCACCCATTACCGCTTTCCACTGCGCTTGTGTCACTTCATATTTTCCAATATAGAAATCGCTGACATTGACACGATGAGCGGGTTTTTCCGCATCCCTGCAATCGTCGCCTTGCTCAGGTGTGCAACCTATCGTAATTATGCCGCTCTGAACAGCAACCATCTCAATATGCAGGTTTTCGACAGTTACCGTATTATTTACAACACTAACGGAATCAGTATTTACCTGATTGCTTTTCTGTACACAACCATAGAATAATACAACTATAAAAACAACAAAAAATACTTTTTTCATGCGCTTAAAAATAATATTGATCATCCGACAACAAAAATAGATGAAATTTTCGACATGGCATTCAAACAGAAGAAAAATGCAGGAAAATTAGTGTTATATCAATGATCAAATAACGCCCCATCCCTTAAAATTTAGTTGATAAAATATCCGCCATATTGGCAGTCTTGTGTCATTTTTTTTTTTTTTGAACAACAGGATGGCTGTTTCTTGCTTTTGGCACACATTTTGAGGAAAGAATAATAAAAATTGAATTTTAAAAAAAATAAATATGGGAAAGATTATTGGAATTGATTTAGGA